>JABLTR010059579.1_pt1 | contig 59219 bp, 59 predicted proteins | sample 7160071 | NCBI WGS metagenome assembly JABLTR01 (sample SAMN14651230, study PRJNA627086) | human gut metagenome | isolation source: feces | host: Homo sapiens | reverse complement strand
CATCTTTTAATCCAAACCGTCTGATTCACTATGCCCGCTTTTGAGCGGGCTATTTTAGTCCCCAAGTTCTCCGAAAGGAGAACTTTCCTATAAAGTTAGAAACGTGCGCCGCTAGGCGCACTATAGATAAAAGAGACAGCCGCTCCCGGCTGTCTCTTTTCCTGATTCTGCTTTTGATTAAGTTAACCCATGAAATCCTACCCGCGGGCATCAGACCGTTCCGACAAATCTCCAAATATCGGCGTTGCCAATCCGAAACCGCCAGATACGGTAAGAATCTGTCCTGTGGTATATGCGGCATCATCGCTTGCGAAGTATACTACGGCTGCCGCGATCTCTTCCGGGAGCCCCATACGCTGGATTGGCGTATGCTTCAGGAAGAAGTTTCGGAAGTCATCCGTCAGATTATCCTGCACCGCATCTGTTGCCGTCATTCCTGGAAGTACCGCATTGCATCTGATGTTATGCCTTGCCTCGTGTACGGCTATCAGTTTCGTCAGATAGTTGATTGCCGCTTTGCTGGTTCCATAGGCAATCTGAGAGATATCTGGTATCAGGCCTCCTACGGATGAGATATTGATGATGCTTCCACCTCCATTTTCCGCCATATACTTAACAGCCGTCTGGCTTGCGATAAATACGCTCTTTAGGTTGATATTTACCGTCTTGATGAATACCTCCGGGTCTGTATTGGCAATTCCAAGATCTTTCTTGGGATTTGATGAGCCGAAATTATTTACAAGCACGTCTATGCGCCCTTCTTGCTCGATGATTTCCTCAATCATCGTCACGTATGTCTCTTCTTTTGTCGCATCATTGTAAACATACTTTACATTGCCGCCTGCCGCATTCATCTCGTCAGCCCGTGCCTTGGCGCGTTCCAGATTCCTGGCGCCCATGTAGACTTTGGCTCCTTCTTTCGCACATGCCTGAGCGATAGCCAGGCCAATGCCTCTGGTGGATGCTGTAACCAGAATCACTTTGTCTTTTAACCTCATGTGTAATCCCTCCATATGATTTATTTTTAGTATTCCAGATATCTTTCATATTCATGTAATCATTATCCGGATACTTTTCTTAAGTATAGCGTCCTAATTTTGCTGCGTCATTTTCTGATCTTCAATCCATTGGAACAGGTCTTCATATACCTGTTCCCGGTCTGTCTCGTTCAATATCTCATGCCGGTCGCCTTCATAAAAACGCAGGGACAACTTCTGCATTCCGGCCTCCTTATATTTGGCAAAGACCTTTTCGACTCCTTTGCCAAACCCGCCTACCGGATCGTCCTTGCCGGACACGAATAACATCGGAAGGCCTTTGGGAATGCGTTCCATGCTTTCGCTCTTGGTCAGCACCTTCATCCCTTCAAACATCTGGTAATATGCGCCCAGAGTAAACATAAAGGAACACAGGGGATCTTCCGCATACTTCCGGCACCTTTCCTTATCCGAGGTAATCCATTCCTTGGAAGTCTCTCCCGGCTCGAATCTCTTATTGTATCCGCCGAAACTAAGCCGGTCTACGAACTTGCTCCGGTATTTCCATCCCTTGAATGTTGCAATAATGCGGCAAATGCACTGTCCTGCCGAGAGAATCAGCGCACCCTGGTAGCCGGTGCCCATAACAATGGCGCCAGAAAGCCCTTTTCCATATAGGGTAAGGTACTGCCGCAGCAGGAAGGAGCCCATGCTGTGGCCCAGCATGTAATAAGGCACATCCGGGTATTTCTTCATTGTAATCTCTCTCAACTTATGTATGTCGCCTATTACATACTGGTTGCCTTTTGTCTCATTAAAATATCCATAATCGGATTCATTCTGTACGGACTGCCCATGCCCCAGATGGTCATGGCCGGTCACGTAATACCCGCGTTCCGCCAGATATTCGCCCAGTTCCCGGTATCTTTTTATATATTCCACCATGCCGTGGCAAATCTGCAGCACGCCTTTTATCTCACCTTCCGGAACCCATTCCACCGCGTGGATCTTGGTTTTGGAGTCTCTGGAGGGGTAGTAAAACTCATTTTCCATTTATCTGTCTTCCATTCTAATATAATCTCTGTGGGCAGCCAGCGGCTTATATGCCGGACGTATGATCTTATCTACGTTCTTTAACTCTTCCAGCCTGTGGGCGCTCCATCCTACAATACGCGCCGCCGCGAATATCGGCGTGTACAATGACGGCGGCAGATCCAGCATGCTGTATACCAGGCCGCTGTAAAAGTCTACATTGGCATTAACGCCTTTATATATCTTGCGCTTCTCTGCGATTACTTCCGGAGCCATATGCTCGACCATCTCATACAGGGCATACTCTTTCTCGCATCCCTTTTCCTTTGCCAGCTGCTTTACGAACACCTTGAAGATATCCGCTCTTGGGTCAGATACGGAGTAGATCGCATGTCCCATTCCATAGATCAGGCCCTTCTTGTCAAATGCTTTTTTCTCCAGCAGGTCATTGAGATACTTGCGCACTTCATCCTTGTCTTCCCAGTCGGAAAGTTTTTCCTTCATATCTTCGAACATCTGGGTTACCTTGATGTTAGCGCCGCCATGCTTTGGCCCCTTAAGGGATGCCATGGCCGCGGCGATAGTGGAATATGTATCGGTGCCGGATGAGGTGACAACATGGGTGGTAAACGTGGAGTTATTTCCGCCGCCATGATCCATGTGAAGCACAAGGGCCATGTCCAGGATCTTTGCCTCCAGCTTCGTATACTTTCGGTCCTCCCTGAGCATCATCAGGATATTCTCTGCTGTTGACAGTTCCGGGGACGGCGCATAGATAAACAGATCATCGCCCATGCGGTAATTATATGCATGGTATCCATAGACCATCAGCATCGGAAACTGGCTGATCAGATTCAGGCATTGGCGCAGCACATTCGGTATGGATGTGTCGTCCGCCTTTGCATCATAAGTATACAGATTCAATATGGAGCGGGACAGGCTGTTCATCATGTCCCGGCTTGGCGCCTTCATGATTACGTCCCTTACAAACGTAGGCGGAAGTGTGCGCCGTTCTACCAGCGTCTCATGGAACATCGACAGTTCCTTCTCATTCGGCAGTTCTCCGAACAGTAAAAGATATGCGATCTCTTCGAATCCGTAATGTTCATCTTTTAAAAATCCCTGTACCAGATCCTTAATATTGTAGCCGCGGTAGTATAAGTTGCCTGCACACGGGACTTCCTTGCCATCTTCGATCTTGGTGGCGCATACGTCAGATATGTTGGTCAGTCCGGCCAGGACACCCTTGCCATTCACATCACGCAGGCCCCTTTTTACCTCATACTTCGTGTACAGTTCCTTATCAATTGCATTATTGTCTTCGCAAAGTTGGGCGAAATGCTCAATCTCCGGTGTGATCTCAAATAATGCATACTCTCTTTTTGTCGGCATAGTCATCATCCTTTCTGTTCGTTGTTGTGTTTCAGGTTATTATAGTAAAGTCAATAGCCTTACTGCATATATTGCCACAAACTATTGCTTAACTTAGCAAATTCTTCAAGCGTCAACGTCTCTCCCCTGACGGACGGCCCCTTTCCCAGCTGCTGGATGGCTTCTGTGATCGCCTCCTTGGGAACATCCAGCCTGTCCGAGTTATTCAGCCCATTCGCCAGCGTCTTGCGTCTCTGGTTAAAGGACGCCCGGATTATATCAAATAGCAGTCTTTCATCTTCTACTTCCACCGGCGGCTTCTCATGCCGTGTAAGCCGTATCACCGCAGACCCCACTTTCGGCCTCGGCATAAAGCAGTTGGGCGGCACATTCGCCACAATATAAGGCTCGGCATAATACTGGACAGCCAGTGACAGTGCTCCGTAATCCTTGTTGCCCGGCCCCGTCTGCATACGGTCCGCTACTTCCTTCTGTACCATAACGGTAACGCTGTAAAGCGGCACATGGCTCTCAAATAGCCCCATAATAATCGGAGTTGTTATATAGTAAGGGAGGTTGGCCACGACCTTGATCGGCCGCCCGGCATTTTCTTCCTCCACAAGCCTTTGTATATCCAGTTTTAGCACATCCCCATTGATAATCTGTACATTCTCATACCCGCTTAGCGTATCTGTTAGAATGGGTATCAGATTCTTGTCAATCTCTACCGCGATCACCTTTCCCGCCGCTTCTGCCAGATACTGCGTCATCGTGCCAATTCCTGGCCCTATCTCCAGCACCATATCGTCTTTGCCGATGTCAGCGGCACGGATAATTTTATCTAATACGTGGGTATCAATTAAGAAGTTCTGACCGAATTTTTTCTGAAATGTAAACTGATATTTCTGTAAGATCTCGATGGTATTCTGCGGATTCCCCAAAGTCGGCCTGCTCATGAAACTTTACTCCCCCAGTCCTGTGTAATATTCATTATTATACAATACTCTGGGCTTATATGATATACAAAAAGAATAAAATAATATTAAGAAAATATGAATTTTCAGAGACGACTGCCGGTTCTTAAACCCGCCGTTTGCTGTGAAACGGATGGCTGAAAGAGCCATCCGCGTTCTGGGTTTTATAAAATTTATAAGCGATACATTTTCCTGGCATTCTTTTCAGTCTGCGCCACGACCTCTTCATAAGTCGTTCCCTTCAGCCTCGCAATCTCCTCTGCCACATATTTGATATACATAGAGTGATTGCGTTTGCCGCGGTATGGCTCAGGTGCAAGGTATGGGCAGTCTGTTTCAAGAAGAATGGCTTTAAGCGGTATGGCTTCCACCGTCTCTTTAAGCCTTCTGCCATTTTTGAACGTAACCACTCCGCCCACTCCAATGTAGAAGCCCATCTTCACATACTCCTTTGCCATTTCCTTGGAGTAGGAGTAGCAGTGGATCACGCCTTTAAGCCCTTGTGCGTGCTCTTTCATAATCTGCATCGTATCCGCCGCTGCGTCCCGGCTGTGGATCAGGACCGGAAGCCCCAGTTCCCTGGCCAGATCCAGCTGGCGGACAAACCACTTCTTCTGCGTCTCATGGGACTCGTTGTCCCAATAATAGTCAAGGCCGATTTCTCCAACTGCCACTACCTTATCCTTTTGGAATAAGTCCTTCATGCTTGCAAACGTCTCTTCATTCAGGCTGCCTACATTGTCCGGATGGACGCCCACGGAGGCATACATGAAGGGATATTCCCGGACCATATCCACCACCTTTTGGCAGGATTCATAAGTAGCGCTCACATTTACGATCGTGCCTACCCCTCCCGCTGCCATAGATTCCAGGAGTTCCCTGCGGTCTTCATTAAATTGCTCGTCATCATAATGCGCATGTGTCTCGAATATCATGTCTCCTCCAAACCTGTTGTTACAGCAACTCGGCGCGCAGCTGTTCCGGCGTCTTCATAGATAAAAGTGCCGGCGCAATATCAAATACCGTCTTTGCCCCTGTCTCGCCCGCCTTTGCCAGACGATAAGCCGCTCTTGCATAGCACACGAGCACGCTGGCCGTGAATTCGGGATTAGAATCCAGTTTCAGGGAATACTCGATAATATGTTTGCTTCCATCCGTCCCCGTCTCGCCGCTTCGGATTACGAATCCTCCGTGAGGCATCTTGCTGTGGTTCTCTTTCAGTTCTTCCTCTGTGATAAAGGTAACCGTCGTATCATAATCATCAAAATAATTCGGCATTGTCTTGATGGCCTCTTCAATCTTCTTAAGGTCTGCCCCTTCTTCCGGCACTACATAGCATTCCCGCAGATGCTTGTCCCTTGTGGTAAGCTGCGGCTCGCTTCCGCTCCTTACGCGTTCCACGGCATCCTCAACCGGCACGGTATACTGGATGGCATTCTTTACGCCTTCCACGCGCCGGATGGCGTCAGAATGCCCCTGGCTTACGCCTTTTCCCCAGAATGTATAGGTGCTTCCCTGTACCAGGATGGACTCTGCATACAGACGGTTTAGCGAGAACATTCCCGGATCCCAGCCAACCGAGATGATTCCTACATGTCCGCCGGATTTTGCCGCCTTATCCACATTTGCGAAATATTCCGGGATTCTGGCATGGGTATCAAAGCTGTCAATTGTATTAAAATTCTGGACGATCTGAGGCCCCATAACCGGAAGATCTGTAGCAGAGCCTCCGCAGAGCATCATCACATCAATTTTATCCTTCATGGATAACATGTCATCGATATGCTTTACCTCAACGCCCTCGGTTGCAATCTTTACGCCTGAAGGGTCTCTTCTCGTAAATACAGCCGTCAGTTCCATATCCTCGTTGCGGGCGATGGCCTTTTCCACGCCTCTGCCAATGTTGCCATATCCCACGATACCAATTCTGATTTTATCCATATTCTTCATCTCCTTTGTTAATTTGACACGTAACACTTTTAAAAAGTGTTACGTGTCACTTTGCATCATATCCTGTCCCTTTTTGTTATTGTTTGAAGATTTTAACTGATCTGTGCGCCAGCCGGCATTTCTTTTTCCGGGGTCATCAGCGCCAGATTGCCTTCTGCGTCTTCCGCGCACAGCAGCATTCCTTCGGATAATACTCCTGCCAGTTTTGCCGGCTTAAGGTTCACAAGCACCATGACTTTCTTGCCGACCATTTCTTCTGCGGAGTAATGTGCCTTGATTCCTGATACGATCTGCTTCACCTGGCTTCCCACTTTTACCTGGGAGCACAGCAGTTTCTTTGACTTCTTCACTTCCTCGCAGGCGATGATCTCGCCCACCTGGAACTGCATCTTGCCGAATTCTTCAAATGTGATCTCCGGCTTTGTTTCGATATCGATGACTTCTTCCTCTGCTGCTTCTTCAGCAACCGGCGGGTGCAGTTCTTCCACCTTCTTCATGACTTCCTCCACATCGAGTCTTGCAAAGAGAATTTCCGGCTTATCGGTTACTTTACCGTCGCCCAGCTGTGCCAGAATCTTGGCGGAAGTGTCCGGCATGAAGGATTCCAGCAGCACGGCGCCTGCCTTGATGCTTTCCAGCAGGTTGTAAAGCACGGTCTCCAGACGGTCTTTCTTGTCCTCATCTTTGGCCAGCGCCCATGGCATGGTCTCATCTATATACTTGTTACAGCGTTTGAACAGATTGAAGATCTCTGTGATGGCATCCGCTACCCGCAGTTCATCCATCTTGGCCTCCACGGCCTTTGGCGTATTCTCTGTAACTGCCCTAAGGTCTGCGTCCACGGCCTTTGCGTCCTCGTCATCCGCCACTTTCTTATCCGTGACAACGCCGTCAAAATACTTGTTGGTCATGGAGATGGTCCGGTTCACCAGATTGCCCAAGGTGTTGGCAAGATCCGAATTCATGCGCTCCACCATAAGTTCCCAGGAGATCACGCCGTCATTTTCAAATGGCATCTCATGAAGCACGAAATAGCGCACCGCGTCTACGCCGAAGAAGTCTACCAGTTCATCCGCATAGAGCACGTTTCCCTTGGACTTGCTCATCTTGCCGTCACCTTGCAGCAGCCACGGATGGCCGAATATCTGCTTTGGAAGCGGCAGATCCAGCGCCATCAAAAAGATCGGCCAGTAAATGGTATGGAAGCGGATAATATCCTTTCCGATCAGGTGCAGATCCGCCGGCCAGTCCTTCTTGAACTGCTCTGTGCTCTCGCCGCCGCAGTCATAGCCTATGCCCGTGATGTAGTTGGTCAGCGCGTCCAGCCACACGTATACCACATGCTCCGGATCGAAGTCTACCGGGATTCCCCATTTGAAGGACGTCCTGGATACGCATAGATCCTGCAGTCCCGGAAGAAGGAAGTTGTTCATCATCTCATTCTTTCTTGATACCGGCTGGATAAATTCCGGATGGCTGTTAATATGCTCGATCAGACGATCCGCATACTTGCTCATCTTGAAGAAGTACGCCTCTTCCTTTGCCGGCTGCACTTCGCGGCCGCAGTCAGGACACTTGCCGTCCACCAGCTGGGACTCGGTAAAGAAGGACTCGCAGGGCGTGCAGTACATTCCTTCGTAATATCCCTTGTAAATGTCCCCCTGGTCATATAACTTCTTGAAAATCTTCTGAACCTGCTTTTCATGGTCAGCATCCGTAGTACGGATAAATTTGTCATAGGAAGTATTCATCAGATCCCAGATCGTCTGAATCTGTCCGGCAACTCCATCTACAAATTCCTTTGGCGTAACCCCCGCCTCTTCTGCCTTTAACTCAATCTTCTGCCCATGCTCGTCCGTGCCGGTCTGGAAGAATACATCGTACCCCTGGCTCCTTTTGTATCTGGCGATCGCATCCGCAAGCACGATCTCATACGTGTTCCCAATGTGCGGCTTCCCCGATGTATAAGCAATGGCCGTCGTAATATAGTACTTCTGTTTATCCATTTCTAATCCTCTCCTTGTCCTCTTTGCTGAAATATGCACACGCTGAAGTTCTCCATGAAGAAAAAAATCTCCGATTCTTCTTGATAAGAAAAATCGGAGAAGACGAGACTATCCCGTGATACCACTTCTGTTCGCTTCCGCCTCGCGGCAGGAAGCCTTAGCAGGTGCATTAAACTACACCCTACCGCGTTAAAGGGCGGACCCTTTGCAGCCTACCTGAACTAACTATATGTAGCCTATCGACTGCACCGCTTGGAAGCCATCTTCCGCCGTACTCCGCCCATCCCTCTCAGCCTGTTCCTGTCCGGAAACCGGGGACTTCTCTGTAGGACCTCCTACCACGTACTCTCTCCGTCACTGCGTTTGCATATGATTCGTACTAAAAATCGTAGCATAACATAGCCCGAACTGTCAAGGGATTGCGCCTATATCTTTTGCTTTATGCGCCATCTGTAAACGCCATCCGCAAGCGCCGTCTACAGGCTCCATCTGCAATAGCGAGTGCGAAGCCGCCTTTGCAGTTTTAATTTCTTTCTCTCCCTGTTCATCTTTTCAATGAAGCTAGCCAGGGCTCTTTTCTTATGATTTCGTAAGTCCATTTCGATTTACCTCTTTCTTGAATAATTTGCTTTCGGAGAGAAGCAGCCCTGTCCTTGCAGTTATCATTTGGATAATAGGCACGATTTTTTCTTCATTCACCCAATCGTTCAAATTGTCTTTGTCCCAAAACCCACACATTTTATTCCTTGCCGCTTTGCCAGAATCAATGCTCTGAACACATGATACGCCGTTGTAACGATGGTAATTTTAGGGCTTTTTTCTCCGTCAACTTCCTTGAAAACAACAGATTTTCTTTCGTTGATACAGATTTTTGTTCCTTTATAATCCTATCTGCATCCACTCCTTTATCTACTTCATATGCGGCCATAGCCTCGCTTTCTGGAATATCTTCGCCAGAGCCTTGTCCACCGGACATAATTAATACAGCGTTTGGATTCCACTTCAGCAATCCTATTCCTCTTTCAATCCGGGCTGCAAGTAGCGATGTAACCCGCTTTCCAATTACTCCACATCCAAGAACAACAATATAATCTGCATTTCTTTTTCAAATGAACAAGATTTAGAATAGCAGAGAGTGAATACATGGCCATTAATGAAAATACATACACCGATGAAAACCAATAATTACATAAATGATTGTTCCTAATGTATTCTTGTTTAGATTTCCAATCATTGGCCAGGCTGCCAAATATACATATAGCAAGATAGAGAACGGCAATGACAATAAGTTGGATCGTTTCATTCCTTCATGCCCGGCTACTTTTAGTCCCTTTATGAAAAACACCGCAGTCAAAGTTACCGGGAACACAAGTATACAACCTATAGCAAAAGTAAATAGGAAAATCAGGATTCCTGTAAATATACAAAAGGATATTTAAAACATAAAAAAGATTAGAGACTGTAACAACCGGTTTTCAATATCCTTGTCTGCTACAGTCATCTGTTTCGTTTTGATTTTATCGTAGACAATTTGAAAGTCCACAAACAGAGCAATTGCACCTTCAACCCCCTCAGAAAAAAGACTTTCAGATTTTCTCCTCCAATAAGTTTTCCGTTGCGTTCGTTTTTGGGAATCAATCCCTGTTCTGCAATGGAACAGAGTTTGTCCAATGATGTCATATGATAATAAAACACTCTCTGATTTTTCATTATACACTCAATTCAGTCGTATGTAGCTTATCCAGATGATTCAAGCATATTCTTTGCCACGCAATTTGGAATCCATCTTTTTCTAGTATAAAGCGTGCGAGTATATTTAATATCATTTCCAAATGTTTCTCCAATAGACAATTCAAAATTATCTATATTGAATTGTGGGAAAAAGACATCCCCATTTGACACCTCTATATCAATTTCTGTAATATACATTTTATCTACAATTGGCAACGCTTCTTTATATAAACTATATCCACCGATCACAAAGATATCTTTATTTCCAGCGACTTGAATTGCTTCATTGAGAGAATGAACTGTTATCAAGTTTTCTCCTGTATAATTTGCTGTATTAGATACTATAATATTTAATCTGTTTGCAAGTGGATGTCCAATTTCATTGTAAGATTTTCGTCCCATAATAACAGCTTTATTTGTTGTCAACTCTCTGAATTGTTTCTGCTCTCCCTTGATTTTCCATGGTATTTTCCCATTTTTCCCTATGACATTATTTTTGGAGCGTGCTACTATCAATCCTATCATCGTCATCCTCCACAAATTTCTAATTTATGTTTTTCAGCTACCAATATCATCAGGCTCGTTTTATCGGATGCCGGATTACCGTTTTCATCTTTTCCGAAACACTCTTTTTTGGTTTGATAAGTAGATCTCATGATGCAGCCGCCCATCCGCCATATCATTTGCATACCCGTTCTCTGCAAGGAACGCATCCATCAACGCCACCGATTCCGACCTAGTATCATAGGGTCCAATGTGCATGATCTGAACGCACAAGCCTTCGTCAATCGTCAAAACTCCGCGATGGAGCAGTCTATCCCTTTCTTTTTTGTGGCTGCTGCAACGGCCCAATCAAAATCCTCTTTTTTGACGAAATCGGGCAGTCTGAGAACGGAGATCCAGTTGAAAGTGGATTTATCACTGTAATCCATCTTGTAACTCATTTTGAGCGTATATGCCAATTGCCAGCAAAGAAGCATCCAAACCCTCTCATCTATCCAGCAGTTTTCCTAAATCCTCAATGGAAACGTCCATTCTTTCGGACACTTCTTCCATTGTCATGCCAGTATTCAGAAACCGCCTGACCACCATTTTCATATCCTCGCCAACCTCTATGAGATGCCCGTCCAAGTCGTAGAACCGGATCACACGCTGCCCCCAGCTGTGCTCTATGACTTCTCCCAGATATTCAATCTCCGGGTACTCTTTCAGCCTATTCAGGAAACCATCGAAATCCTGTTCCTCAAAAACGACTTCTGCATTGTTGGATTTCTTCAACACCTTTTCTTTTGGTATACTTACCAGCCAGTCAAAATCCTGCTGTAATGCCAGACCGCAGGAAAAAGCGATATTCTTTCCGTAATCCTGATAGACTTCTAACCCGAACAGTTCCTCATAAAACTTTCTTGCGGTGCCGATGTCTGCTACTGATATAACCGTACATACATACTTCATATAAATGCTCCTTTCAATCTCTTTTTAGCTGTTCTTTATCTGACAAAACTTTTTGCATAGCACACAGACAAATGATATTCATTCTCTTTATAACCATACCGCCCACTCCCCATAATCAAATGTGCCGCTACCGTAATATAATTTACCATCTTCCCGCATCTGCCTGAACGCATTTCTCAATCTGCTTAAAATCTCCGGCTGAATACTAAACTATGATGCCCCGGAAAACCTTTTCGACCGGAAGTTCCGAAATCTTTTCAAGAGAATCAAAGTATGACTCCGGGTTCGTTGACGGATAATAGGCAAATAAAGCGTCCTTGTAAACCCGGTTTCCGGTAAACAGCTGGATGATTCCCAGAAACACTGCTCTCCCTCCTTGCCCTGACTACTCGATAAACGGAAATAGAGGTATTCATCTATCAAACTTGTTGCGCTTCACACAAATCGAAATCATTTTCTTGAGCGTTTTCCTCAAAAATCTTTCAAGTTATCTGCAATTCTTCCACACTCGCCTTCGCTTCCCCGATAGCCTATTAAACCATCTTCTTCGCCTCCTCCAAAATCATCCATCTTGGACTTCAACAGTCTTCAGTTACCGGAGAAATCTATGTCATACCGAATGTTTGGGTCCGTAGTGGCAAGTGACAGTAATGTATCTTGTCCAAATCTTTCATCCATTATCTTTCTCGCTTCTTGCGGAAACTTTTCATTCATAAACCTATTCTCCTTCTGATTGCTGATCACTAATAAGGTTTATCCGACAAATCGGAAGTTATTTTTCGCCTGTTTTTATAAAATCTATAAGCGTTTCTACATCATCAAAATCATCGTAATCACCTGTTATACCGTTACGATGATAGACAATTCCGTTTGCCTCATTTCGTTCAAGACAATCCAATAGCTCTTTCTCGCCATATTTTTTCACGAATGCTGTGAATCCATAGGGCTTGATTTTGGCTAACAGGCCTTTTCTGCATTCTTCTTCGCATTCATAACAATGCTCTATGCTTTTGGAAAGAGAACATTTCCTGTTTTCACACCATTCCTTGTCCGGGCATTCTCCTGAATTGCAGCCGGAACAGTTTTCTGAACACAGGCAGCAAGCTAAACCACAACGGGCGATTCCCAATTCTCTTTTCATTTTTTATCCTCCGCACATACTTATTATTGATTTATCATTGCACTCGGGTGTGGATTTAACTTTCAAGGAAACAATACACGGCATATCCAACCCCTATAATCCAAGTAAATTCCACTGAGCAGTCAATACACTTATGACCAAATAATACACTTATGACCAAATAATAGCAACGGTAATGTCGAATTTCCCTTTCATATTGCCCTGATCGCTCACTTGCTTAATGTAAATCAATGCCAAACAAATATGTGTCAACAAGCTCAAACATCATCCATTTCCCATCATGATAGGTTTTTGAGTCATCGTAAACCTTCTGGTCGCTTTCAGAATATTCGCTTCGGTCGGCTTCAAATCTTGCCCGCTCGTCCTTTCCCAGGGTCACCATAAAGCCAATGCAGTTCTCCCTTATTCGTATTCTTCATCATACCATAAAACTGCTTTTGTCTCCAACCTTATGTCTGATTGTGTCCCAAACTCCTTCCCGAAACTCAGTAAGAGAGTGATTCTGCTGCCAGTTATACTTTAAGTGAGAACGCATGGTTTCAATTGTCTATGACGATCTCGCCGCCCATCAGGCGCACCATCTGATCGGCAATTGCCATGCCAAGGCGGGAGCCTCCATATTTCTTAATAATATCCGCGCTCTCCTGCTCAAAAGGACGGAATATCTTGCTGATGAGTTCTGGTTCCATTCCGCGATATCCTCAGTACATCCCCTATTCTGCTAATATAAAGGCCATTAACGGTAAAATGAAAAAGGATATCTCCCATAGCACAAGTCCGGGAAATATCCTTTTGGTTATCGTCACATATTCTTTTCTCTATTGTGGGAATAATGCGTCTGCCAGTTTCTGCACTTCGGATTCCTCCAGGCCATAGGCGCCGTTGTCATCCTTAGTCACGTTTACCTGGACCGTCGTCGCATCTCCATAAGTATTGCCATCAATGCTCTTCTGGATGCTTTCAACCAGGATATCAGCAAATACTGCCGGGTCTGACGGGGTCAGTCCCTGATTCACTTTCTCTTCCGTCACGGAAGTGGAATTCTGCTCCAGCGTCTGGTATATGTTGGAAGGCTCTACTTCCACGGTCACTACGTAGTTGCCATTGTCCTGCTTCTTGACATCTTTCACTTCATATTTTGCCAATTTCTCAACTTTTACAAGCATCTCCTTATATCTGGCCTTGCCTTCATCACCCAGGTCAATGATAGCGCCAACCTCCTGATCGATCTGCTGATCCACATCTTTGTCAAGATCGGCCTTTGCCTCTTCCTCAGAGATATCCAGATATTTCGCGTAGTCCTTATACTCTCCGTGATAGTGCGCATCCAGTACGCTCTTTACATAGCCTTTCGCGTCAAAATCCTTTCCTTTGCAGGCTGCCAAGCTTAAGCACAGCATAACGGCAAGCGCTGCCGCCATCCATCTTTTCATATTCTTCATCCTACGTCCTCCCTCTGGAATGCCGTTTCTTCTCAAATGATTCGCATTCCTATGACAATTTTACCAAATCTCTGCGCCCGCTCAATATCTGCGGCTTAAAAAGCCGCTGAAACGGCACGCTCTGCTTCCTGGATCTGGCGTTCATTCTCCCGACTCTTAAACTGCTGCAGCTCATATCTTAGCAACTGGCTGTTCTGCTGACCGATGCAGAAGATGGAGTAGCCAATATACAGGCAGATCAACGCGAATCCTACAGCCGCCGCAAGCATCAGCCTGATGGCTGCAAATTTAACACTGCCAATTTCTGCATCACAAAATGTTGATGATGCTCACCGTAAGAAAGGGTAGCAGGCACCCCAGGAGCTTCAGATGGATGTCCCCTTGCATAAAGATTCCCGTATACGCAAAAACCAGAACGATATCCGCCAGGATCACCAGATAATGGCTGTAAACAAAATATCCATTTAACAGGCTCAGCGCAAACAGCATGATCCACAGTATTGCCGAGAGCATTCTGGGGCTTATATACTTCTCCTTCCAATGAAAGCACCTGGCGAGAAAATATACCACGATTCCTGTCTCTGCTATGTTCGCAGCCTCTCCAATGAATAGAATACCCTGATTCGTATCAATTTCTCCTGCTGATCATAAATTGCTCTTTGACTGCCTTGTGACGGTCCCGGCTGATGGGAAGCCTGGCTCCGTCTGTCATGATCATTTCGCTTTTTTCTATAGAATAACATTGCCGCAGATTTACGATATATCCCAGATGAATCCTGACAAATCCCTGCCTGGCAAGCATAATTTCGTAATCCTGCATAGTTCCCCGGATAGACAGATTCTCGCTGTTCTTTAGATGAACGGTAATATTGTGCCTGTACTTTTCCAGGTAGACGATATCTTCCTTCTTCACATGCCGGACAAATCCTTTTCCCACAAATTCTATGATCATATCTTCCTGCTTCTTCTCCCGGAGATATCGTCTGACAGCCTTCGGAATATCTTCTGCCATGCTCATCTTACGGATGATCTGGAACGGCCCATATGTAAGGGACTTTAGCACCAGATGGTCGTGGCTTGTAATCAGGATCACATCCTTGTTCTTTCCGATCTCTTCTAATTCTTCAATTACTTCTATCCCCGACTTGACGGGCATATCTATATCCAGGAAAATCAGTTCCTCGCTGCGGATCTGATACTGGCTGAGAAATTCTTCCCCATTTTTGAACAGGTCCATCTGATAGACAATTCCCTGTTCCTTAAGTTCCTTCTCGATCAGTCCCTGTATCCTCTCTGCTGCCATCTGCTCGTCATCGCATATAGATATGTGCAGCATAACGTCACCCCCATACCATCTCTTAATTCTTTATTTTATCACAGGACTGGCAGGAATTCTATGGCTTCCCGGCATGATACCTGTTTTATCGGCATATAAATGTAAAAAAACTTCAAGGACCACTATGTCAAAAAAACGTTCTGCCATCATAGTATCTCTCTTCTTAGCCGCCATTTTCCTATCTATAGGAGTCTTCCGACATTTTCACCAGGATGAAGACCAACGCTTTGAAAGCTATACAAGATCCCTGTTTTGCCAGGAGGTATCCGGAAGCACGATCACACTCCACTATACCTTAAAAGATCCTTCTGCCTATGGGATCAAAGATACGCCCATCACATATGGCGCTTGCAGCACGGATACCTCCGCCATATGCGCTTCTGTGGAAAACGCGTTGGCACTGCTTCAGTCTTACGACCGCAAAGAACTTTCCTCTAAGAACAAACTCACTTACGATGTACTGGAAGATTATCTCTCTTCTTCGGTAAAGGAGGCCAAATTCTCCCTGTACGACGAGCCCCTGGCTCCGCTTACCGGTACCCAGTCCCAGCTTCCGGTGCTTTTATCAGAGTATCAGTTCTACGATGTCTCCGATGTCGATACTTATTTAAAACTATTGTCCAAGACGCCCGAATACTTCCAGTCCATCATTGAATTCGAGAAGGCCAAGTCCGAGGCCGGGCTTTTTATGGCCTCCTATTCTGCCGACGATATCATGAAGGAATGTCAGGCCTTTATCGATATGGGGGATGAGAACTACCTTTATTCCTCCTTTGAGGAACGTCTGAAGTCCTTAAAACTGAAGGAGGAAGAGCAGGCATCCTACATAGAGAAAAATGCTTCTGCTATCAAAGAATATATTTTTCCCTCTTACAGTCTGTTAAAAGACGGACTGGCTGCCTTGCGCACCAGCGGCAAGAACAATAACGGACTGTGCTATCTGCCAAAGGGGCGTGAATACTATGAAAACGTCGTTGCAAGCGAAACCGGCTCCAGCCGTACGATCCCCCAGCTTCAGCAGCTGACGCAGGCACAGATGCTGGATGACCTGAAAGCCATGCAGACCGTGCTGGCTGCTTCCACACAGGGTTCCTCTATCTCCTCCGATGTCTTCAAGACCCAGGGCACGATACTGGAAGATTCAAATCCTGCCTCCATATTGGCAGACCTGGAAGGAAGGCTTAAGGACTCATTCCCTGCTCCTCCCGAAGTCAGCACCCAGATTAAATACGTGCAGAAGTCTATGGAAGAATATCTAAGCCCTGCATTCTACATGGTGCCTGCCATCGACAGTACCAAGAATAACGTCATCTACATCAACCAGGGACACATGCCCGACGACATCTCTTTGTTTACAACCCTGGCCCACGAAGGATATCCCGGCCATCTGTACCAGACAGTCTACTATGCGAGCCGAAAGCCGGACCCCATCCGCAATCTTCTTAATTATGGCGGATATACGGAAGGCTGGGCTACTTACAGCGAGATGATGAGCTACTACTATACGCCGCTTACCAAGGAGCAGGCAACCCTGATGCAGAAGAATACCTCCGTCATTCTGGGCCTGTATGCGCTGGCGGACATGGGCATCCACTATGACGGATGGACGCTGTTAGATACGGTCTCCTTCTTCCGCGGCTATGGCATCACGGATACGAATACCATAGAAGACATCTATGACCTGATCATTGCGGACCCTGCCAACTACTTGAAATATTACATCGGCTATGTGGAATTCCTGGAACTGAAAAAAGATGCCATGGATAGGTGGGGAGACGGATTCACCCAGAAGCGGTTCCACAAGGCCGTACTGGATGTAGGGCCGGCATCCTTTGATGTGATCCGAAAGCATATATTCTAAATGGTGCGAATATGTGACTCTATAAATAGAAGACAGGAAGAAAGACGGTTTGCCTTTCTTCCTGCTATGCAAGACAATATTCCATTTACCGTAGGCTAATCCCCGATTCCCACGGTAAACCCATATTTTAGCGGATCATCCTGATCTATGATATATTTGCCGACCCCGGTTATGTTGGCGCTTCCGGTAATCTCCGGCACTACTGCCGTGAATTCGCCCACCTTCGTGATCTCTTTGATTCTACCTTTAAAAATAGTACCCATGAAACTTTCGTTCCTTAGTTCCTGGCCAATCTCTATCTTACCGGCTTTGTACAGGCATGCCAGTTTCGCGCTTGTTCCTGTCCCACAGGGAGAGCGGTCCGCCTGCAGATGACCGAATGTGACCACGTTTCGGACATCTGCATCTTCCCGGCCCGGCTTGCCATAAAATTCAATCGCGTCAATGCTCGCAATATCCAATTCCGGATGCCGAACCTTTGCGGCGGGATCTGTTTTCAGCCTGCGGATGATGTCATACCCGATCTTAATAAATTCATTTACCGTATTATTATTGATTTCCATACCATATTGAGCGGCGTCAATCATGGCAAAAAACTGTCCGCCAAAGGCTATATCATACTGGATGTCCCGGCCTTCTGACCGCATGGTGAGACCTTCCTTATAGACAAATGACGGCACATTCGTCAGCGTGACTTCAACGGCTTTCTTATTCTCCACCTTAACTTTTACTTCTATAAGCCCCGCCGGCGCTTCCAGCGTCAGATAGGTATACGGCTCCTTGACTTCTACCAGCCCTGCTTCGATCGCTGCCGTTGAAAATCCAATCGTACCATGGCCGCACATGTTAGTAAAGAGCGTGCTCTCCATAAACACAATTCCAAAATCGGCCCTTGGGTCGCATGGCTCAGTGATAATCGCTCCGAAGCAGTCCTTATGCCCTCTTGGCTCCAGAAGCAGGGCCTCTCTTAAGTGACTATAATGCTCCTGAAGATACTTGCGTTTCTCCACCATCGTGCTTCCTTCGATCTTCGGCATGCCATCGAGCACGATTCTAGTAAATTCTCCCTGCGTGTGGGTGTCTATAACAGTAAAGGCCCGTTCATAGTTTGACAGGTCTATATTAGGTATTACGTTCATTTTTTTACTCCTTCCACTATATTCCAATAATATATTGCATTGTATTATTTACTGCAAAATGCTAGAATCATCGTAACAACTTCGTTATTTTATTATCTAACCTCAAAGGAGCGCTGTATGAATAAGTATGAGATCATTTTAAAAGCATATGAGACAGGAAACATAACCAAGACAGCTGAATCCTTGAACTACACACAGTCCGCTGTCAGCCAGGCCATCAACAATTATGAGAAAGAACTGGGCTTTGCCATCTTTATTCGTTCGAAATCCGGAGTCTCTCCTACTGCCGACGGCTTAAGAATCATTGATTCCATCAAGCGGATCATCAAGGAGGAAGAGCGGATTCAGGAGATAAGCAGCAGCGTCAGCGGGCTGCATTCCGGCACCATCCGCGTGGGTGCCTTTACCAGCGTTTCCATCCTCTGGCTTCCAAAGTTCATGAAGGAATTCAACGAATTGTATCCCAACATTCAATTTGAGCTGATCTCCGGCAATTATAATGATCTGATCACTCTGCTAAAAAAAGGAGATCTAAACTGCAGCTTCCTGTCCTCAACCACCGCCAGGGACTTTTGTTTTACGCCCTTGTATAAAGATGAGTATATGGTGATATGCCCAATGGATCATCCCTTTTCCCGTATGGCCTGCGTTCCCTTGAAGCTTCTGAACGCCGAGACATTCATCATGCCTGGCGAAGGCCTGGATGCGGATCTTGGGGCAATATTTTCCGAAAACCGGATTCATCCCCACCATAAATATTTATCATCCGACGACGCCGCATCCCTTGCAATGGTCGAGACCGGCCTTGGCATAACGCTGCTTCCCCGTCTTGTTGTCGACAGCGTCAGCAATCATGTATGCAGCCGGCCTCTGAAAGAGCATTATTACCGTTCTCTTGGCATTGCTGTAAGAGACGAAAAATATGCATCCAAGGCAACCTTAAAATTCATTGACTTCGTACGCAAGCAGGCTTTGGAACTTCCATGATCAAGCCGCAGCCTTGTTCTTGCTGGCCCGGATTACCATCGTAACCGAAGAGTACAGAACCACTACGATCACCAGCCATTGCAGCACGGATATGGGCATAGACTTAACGATGTAGACCGCTATTGCCACTCCGATAACGCCGCCTGCAGCCATTCCCATAATGGCATTGCGGTTTACATTGCCTGCCTTGATATTCAGGATTCCAGTAGTTGGCGATACCATAGCCCCGCTGCACATCATGATCGGGAATGCCACAAGAGGACTCATCCCCAGGAAGTATACGATACACATGCACGGCGCATAGTTTCCGATTCCAAAGCATAAGGTAAATCCCAGAATAAAGTTGCAGATACAGGCAATTACCAGTTTTGTTCCCACCAGTCCTACTGCCATTCCGCCTCCCGGCAATATTCCCAGCTTGCTTCCAAGCATCAGGATTGCTCCAAGGAACAGGGCTAAGCCCAGAATGAACTGTATCATCCGTTCGGATACTTTTGTCTGGAATCTCGTTCCTACCAAAGATCCGATGATGCCGCAGAGCACCATAGGTACAAGCGTCGTCAATTTCACTTCTACCGCGGTGATGAATAGAAGCGCCTCGAAGATGACCGGGATTGCCACTCCCGCATTCATGGTTCCCGGAACCTTCCGGTCATCATCAATCATTTTGAATCCTGCATAGGCCGCGCATGTAGGAGCAAAGGATCCGATTCCCAGCGCGTCAAAGAAATTGACGACAAACCCCAGGATATAATGGGCGACCTGCATCTTTACGGACATATCTTTTTCCCTGTTTTTAATAAAGTCCCTGATAATAATGGTTCCGACAACAACCGCATAAGTGATCAGGACTATCTGAATAATTCTTAATGCCACGTCTCATTCCTCCCTTATATCTTTGCGTGATATTCTATCGGCAGCGGCTTAATCAGCCCTGGCTGGTCAGCTTCCTCCATGAACTTTAATGCTTCTTTGACAATCTGCGTCTGCATCGCAGGGTTATTCGGCTCGCCTGCATTGGCACCCATAGGCACCGTAGGCGCGATCGCCCTGGGAGTTCCCTGCTGCCTGCACACAGGAGGCAGGGCGGCAATAATGCAGGTAGATATCCCGGCTGCCTCAATCGCTCTCTGCACCGTTACTGCAGAGCGGTGGCAGGTGCCTCAGCCCGCGGTGAGAAGAACAATATCCGTTCCTTGCTCTTTAAACATCTCCGCAATCTCCGGGCCAATCTTCTCTTTTAAAAGTTCTACGTCTCCGCCGCCTCCCATGAATCCGGCATTGTTGTCGCAGAATTTCTTAATGAATCCTTCGTCTTCCAGTTCCTGCATCCTCTGGTATGGCCACATGCAGTTGATATCCTTGTTGACATCTGTGTGATCGTATCCGCCATGCGTAATCATAAGTTCATCCGGCAAAACATCTTTAGGAACGGTTCTCCAACTCCTGTCTCCAGATGTCTTATATGGAATCTGCGTCTTCAGATGCACGCCGCATGCGCTTGCGAATCCTACGACGCAGTCCTTTACCGGCTTCTTAAGCGGCGTCCAGACAGCCTCCGGCGTGATCGGCGTAAATATTTCTGATTGTAGTTCTTCATAAGTAGTTAGCTGCATACCTTAGTCCTCCCTATATTGACTCATATTTTCCATTTCAATCAAACTCATCTTCCAGGTTACCTTATCCCCGATCTTTGGATACTCATTTCCCAGTATTGCCCGAAGCGGCATTTTGATAATCCCCATACGGGCGGTGATCCTGATGGTGACTTCCGTCTCATTTACGTCTGTAATAACGCCCGAATACAGTACCGCCTCGTTATTCACCTTAATTCCATTAATCATCAGCATCTCTGCTACGCCTCCTTGATCTTTTCTGCATTCGAATCGGCAACCGCCTGGCTCCACTGCCTCTCCGCCTTTTTAAATGATCTGCCCATCATCTTATTCTTCATCATTGCTACGCAGCGCTGCGCCACTTCCGGAGTCATCTGGTTCTCACAGAGGTTATCAGTCTCCCATCCATCTTCGGAGACGCACATATCTACCATGGTGTCCATATATTTATTGCCTACTACCAGCGCGCCCTGAATTCCGCAGAATGAAGTTCCCACTACCGGGATGCCCTGCCTGCCGATCTGCTCGATATGGGAGGCGAAGTCTACGTGGTTATTGCCAAATCCTTCTGTACTTACAATGCATCCATCAATGTTCATCGATTCCACTACTGCTCCGACTCGCTCGGATACATAGAACTTTTCCGTGCATGCCTGCGGGCTTCCGACAAAAAGCACACCCAGGAAGTGAATCTGCGGATCATGAGCCAGCAGGTCAATGATTGGCTCTCTAAAGTACAGCCTTGTTGTCTCCTTGGTATCCGGCGTAATGCATGTCAAAGCATGGATGCCGCCGTCGCGTACCTCATTAACCCTTAAGAATACCGGCACGTTTCCAAGATCCACATTGGGTCTCGCCCCTACATATCCGCATGGCTCTTCCGGAAGGATCAGGTTGTCATGCATTGCCCCCTGTCCCATGATTTCTTTTACATACAGGACTCTCGGCTTTCCGATATGCTTGATGTCATCCAGCACCTGCTTTTCTGCTGCCTTCTCCTTATCCAGTTCCCTCAATGCTTCCCGGATCTCCTGCGTCAGTATATCCGCGGCCTTGTGCGCGGCCATCGGGCCTGGGCGCTCCATCTGGTATCCATCTTCTATTACTACATGTACCCGGATAACAATGTCATCTTTATCCGGCGCCCCCGGACGGCCAAATATTACCTTCTCGCTGAAAATGCCATCGGATGAAGCCGCGTCTGAGCACTGCTTGCCGCTTTCCTCCACTCCGGTGAGCATAACGACTACGCCCCCGGCCTCGTAGGTAACGCCTTCTCCTAATTTGCCCTCTTTCTTTACCGCGATAGGGCAGATATCCATCATGCTGTTGGTATAGACATCCTGATTATCCGGCGTGATCAGGTCTACCTTCACATCCTTGATAATCGGACTTGCGCCTTTTGCGTCCTCTTCCAGCGTCTTTCTTACCGTAAGCACGCCATCCTCGATCTTCGTCTCATTTCCGAGAATCACTTTATGGATTGGGAAGATGTATTTGGTCAGTTCATGTGCCAGGATGTCCTTCCCTGCCATTTCCACTGTTTCCTTCTCTTGCGTTGCTGCTTTTTTAGAAAGTGTTGCCACGTCCGCAGTAGGATAGCCTCCTAATGGAAGTTCAATATCAATTCCCTTCCCTTCTCCGATATGTAGTTTTAGCGTATTGGCACCCTGGGTTCCCGAATATGGATAGGCTGCCTGGGCCGCCGCTTCGGATAGATCCTGCGCATATGCCTCTTCTTTTTCTTTTCCCTCTGTTTCTTCTTCCTGCTCCTGAATCTGATCCACAAGTTCTAAAGTAACAGGCGTCAGAGAATCTGCTGTCTTTGTGAGCCTGGCTCCCAGAACCTGGCCGATCGATAAGGCTCCTTCTAAACTGAGCAGGCCGGAATCCTCCAAATCATCAAATATAGCCGGATCCTCCAGATTATGAGCTGACAGCACAGTGCCTTCTTCTGCCCTGCAGCAAAGCACTGCCGGTGAATCCTTGTGTTCGTTTGCGTACTCTACAGATATTGACATAATTTACCTCCTTGATAGTTTTCTTTTGATCCTTGTCTTGATTGTATCTTTCATGTTTCGTTTGAACTATTCCGGATCCCTTATTCTTATCATCAGAAAAATTAATGGCACGCGTTTGGCTTCTTCCGCTTGTTAATTATTAAACATTCTATGGATTCCATTAGAATTTTTAATGGTAAGCAAAATTAAGGGGTGCCGTACCTATCACATAAGTACGACACCCCATTTGTATTTTGGCTATGAATCGATATATTACCAATCTTTCTTCTTTCTTATTTCTTCGGACTCATTTTCTTCATCATCAAGTTCTTGAATCTGCGCATCGCCTGTTTCCACAAACATCTCAAGCATCCTGGCTATCTCATGCTGGTCTATGGGACCCGCACCCAGGGACAGGCTCACCAGCAGGGTGAGGAATAATTTATATATCCTTTCTTTCATTCATATTCCTCCTGTTCAGCCTCTGTTCTTCATTACTCAATTGTCCAGAGGTACCTTCTGATTCATTAATGTCCGTCCAGCTGCAAGTCTCCCGTCCACGATCGCAAGCACCCGGTCGCACTGGGCCGCTAGCCTCATATCATGGGTGATCATGACGATCGTCTGCTTATATGTCCTGTTCAGCTTGCAGAATAGGTCCATTATTTCTTTCGTATTCTTCTGGTCCAGATTGCCGGTGGGCTCATCCGCCAGAATGACCGCCGGATGCGTGATCAGCGCTCTGCCCACAGATACTCTCTGCTGCTGGCCTCCCGAGAGCTGGCTTGGCAGATGTTCTTTCCGATCCTCCAGCCCCAGGATCGAAAGAATCTGCGCCAGCCTCTTCGGGTTGGGCTTCTTCCCATCCAGGAGCAACGGAAGCAATATATTTTCCTCCACCGTCAATATAGGAATCAGGTTATAGAACTGGTAGATAAGGCCGATCTGACGTCTGCGGAAAATCGCCTGATTTGTCTCATTTAACCGGAAAATATCCGTCCCTTTCACCTGCACGGTCCCACTATCCGGCTTATCCACACCGCCCAAAATATGCAGCAGGGTGGATTTCCCGGAACCGGAAGGGCCTGTTACCGCCACGAATTCTCCTTCTTCTACAGAGAAGGAAACCCGATCCAGGGCATGCACGGCGGTGTCCTTTTCCCCATATGTCTTTGTTACATTCTCTATTCTTAATATTTCCATATGCCCTCCTAACTTATGCCATATTGGGTTACCTTGTCTCTTTTACTCCTTTGATCTTTTCTAGCAGGCCTCGTCATGTATGCCATCTATGATTTTCACCGTCCTAAGCTGCCGCATGCCGTATATGGCCGGAAATACCGTCAGCAAGATTACAATTACGAATTCCATCGCAATCAGATGATAAGGCACCTTTTTTACAATCCCCGCATATTCCGAAAACTGGGTATGCATCAGGAAAATGCTGAACGGAATCCCCAGTATTCCTGTCATCAGCCCATAGATCGAGTTCTCCATAACTATCATCTTCTTCAGGCTCTTCTTCGTCATTCCCATTGACAGCAGCATCGCAAATTCCTTCCGCCTTGTTCTGGTTGATGTTGATATTTTCTGCAATATGCTAGTCAGGGAAAATGCCACGATCAGCGCAATCGCGCCATATCCCAAGATCTGTACAATAGATCCTTGTGACCATTGGCTTTTCTCCAATTCGTAGACGGCGGCGCTTCCAAAGATATATTCCTTTCCTGAAATCCCTGAATCTTTTGCTGCCTGTGATACTTTAGGCTGAAATGCCCGATCTTCCCGCGCACGCATCTTCACATCTTTATGAAGATATTGGACATCCCCTTTGGACCATTTCTTACCAGAAGATTCCCTCGCAATGTCAAATGTCATACAAGCCGATATCTTTTTCGGCTCATCGTTGCCGGATACCGCTGCATCTTTGGGATGGCTGCCATAGGTATCCTGGTAGGCCGGATCCTCCAGGAATCTCTCAAAATCCTCCATTTTCATATAGGCTTTGAGCCGGCTGCTGCCATAAAATCCATTATTTTCTTCGGTATCGTCCATATATTCTTTACAAGAGGGATAGGGCGGCGTCTCTTTTGTGGTGCCTAAGACGTAGAAACTGCCATCCTGCAGTTTTGCTATTTCGAACTGATTCTTTGCAGAGTCGTAATTCATTCCCCAATTGTACATATCGCCGTATTTGCTATATACAAAATTGAAGTTCTCATGATCCATTTTCTTTAGGTGGCTGCTGTATTCGTACCGGACATCCTTTTCCTGTCCGTCTTTTTCCGATATCTCCATACCCAGCATATAGTCCTCCAGAATGACAGGATATCCAGATTCCCCGTCATCCCTCTCCTGGTCTATGCCAGCTTTTTGGGCATAGTCAGAGAAGGTTCGTTCATCCAGTCCAATGATCGTAACTTCCGCCAGATTGCCGCCTTCGACTCTGCCATTTTCGTCCTTTACTTGCATCTCGCTAAAATCTTTCGAAACAGTATCGGCCTCATCCACCAGGATTCCCGAAAAATCAAGCGCCCGTTGCAGAGAGATGCTTTGCACTTCCTTTAATCCTTTCAGCCTCTCATAGAATTCCTGCATTTTCCCGCCGCTGCAATCCAGTTCTGTCCACATGGCTGTCTCGGGACGCTCCCGCAGATCCTTGACATAGTAATCCCCCGCGCGTATCTTAAGCGCCACCGTCCCGCTCAGCAGAATGCACAGACTAAGGCTTAGGATTCCAATACAAGCAGAATACTGCTTTTCCTTTAGAAAGATATTCTTCAGCGCGATTGCTCCTTCTACGCCGATAATCTTGTGTTCCCTTTTCAAAGATGTGATTCTTTGACCATCCAGTTTCGGTGGGTAAGGGCGGATCAGCAAGTCAATCACCGTTGCGTTTGCCGCCCGGGAAGATGGAATTGTGCAGGACGCCAGAATGATAAGCGCAGAGCATCCCAGTATGATAAGCAGTTCTTTTATTCCCAGCACGACGGCTACATTTTCGCTAGCGCTCAATGCTCTTACTGCCACCTCTATTACCTTTCCCGTAATGCTCCTCCCTGTGGCAATTCCAAGAATAGTTCCTGCAATCCCTTCCAGAGCCCCTTCCAGCAGGATACAGGCAGATTTCTGCAGCCTTGTGGCGCCCACGCTTCCAAGCATGCCAATATAGCGCATTTTTTCAAATGCAGAGACTGCAAAAGCGTTGTAAATAAAAACGCTGGATAGCAGGATAATTACAACCAGGATATTTACAGACAGAGCCCCGACACCTTCTGGTCCCATAGAAAATACGCCGTAGTATTGCAAAAGTTCGTCGTGATAACTTACTTCATACTTCGCTGTCGTATGGTCGGATAATTCGCTCCACTCCCCCTTGGGAAGTTCCTCCATTCCAATTTCCTTTGCATACTTCTGCGCGGCCGCCAGCGTCCCTATGCCCGGACGGCGCATTTCCACATCCATGCACAGTTCTCCCGCATGCTCGCCGCAGTCTTTGGCAGGCGAACTTTTTTTTGCCTTCTTCCACTCTGCCAGTTCTTTTGCCTGCGCTTCCGTCACTTGGTGGAATCTCACATGCCAGCCTCCCTCGTCTTTAATCACCATCTCTCTTGATATCCTGGTAAACGAAGATGTAAATACCACCACTGCCGTCAAGGCGCATACCGCCAGAGCGATTCCCAGCGTGGTGATTATCGTGCGCCTCCGGTTCTGCTTCATGTAACGCCATGTCAATCGCAATATAACCGCCATTCCCTTCCTCCTTCCCATGTATGGTCTTTCTTATTAGACCCCCCGGCAAGGAATGCGTTACAAGAGGGCACGTAACATTTTTCACTTTTACACGTAACAAAATGCAAAAGTGTTACGTGAACTCCCTACATAACTGGTGTGCCAAAACGACAAATACCCCGTGCAAAATTGATTGTTAAGTTTAATAGAAATATTTATCCAAATAAAATTTTGCAGAAATGACCTAGCAACTAAATTTTCCTGCGACGATATGATTTATTTCACTTAAATTATCAATTTGACACACCAGTATTTTCAATTTTGCACGGGGTATTTGTCAGTTTGGCACACCAGTTATATATAGTTAACACGTAACACTTTTAAGTTTTGTTACGTGCATAACTTAAAAATGTTACGTGTCATCTCTTTATCTCTTTCCTCTTTACCCGTTGTAAACTTCTTTATTCAGTTCTTTTTCTTTCGCATTAACGATCACGTTCGTCGCTGCATCGCCGATAACGTTCAGTGGTAGCAGCGCCATTTCAACCGGGCGGTTGATAGCGACTACCAATGCGTATCCGATCAGGCAGGCTTCCGTGGTCCAGCCCATGCCGGATAATACGGTGAAGATCATCGTTGTTCCCGCAATTGGGATGGCCGGTGTACCTGCTGCCGCGCAGATGGACAGGAATGCCATGACAACCAGGTTGGCAGGCGTAACGTTGATTCCTGCGGAGGTCGCGATAAATGTAACTGCAAACATATGCATAACGGTGGTTCCGTTCATGTTGATGGTCATACCCGTCGGAAGCACGAAACTTGTAATTTCATCGCTGCATCCCAATTCATCAATACAGGTCCTGGTATTTAGCGGCAGGCATGCTGCGGAAGAATTGGTGGAGAATCCGAATACGCCGACTTTTGCGATCTTCTTCAGGAACTTGAACGGATTCATCCGGGTTGTCAAGTATATGCCGACTGGATAGAGCGTAACAACCAACAGGAGCAATGTCGCCATTGCTGACACAACATAAGCGGCAGCCGGCGCAAGGTATTCCACGCCGTATATCGCAAATGTCCGGGAGATCAGGCAGAAGATTGCGATGGGCCCTACTTTGTTGATCAGGAAGGTCAGGTACATCTGGATTACTTCATTTCCGCTCTCCAGCACTTTCTTTAACGGCTCGGCTTTCTCTCCAAGCTTGTTCATGCACAGGCCGATGATAATCGCCACGACTACGACCGCCAGAATGCTGTTGTTGGTGCTGAATGCCTCCGTAATATTGGAGGGCACTGCATTTACGATGGTCGCCAGCGGATTAAATGCATCGATCGTGGATGCTTCCGTAACTGCCTCGCTTGGCAGCGTGACATCGAAAAATCCAAGAGACTTTACCGCATACGCTACCGCGCATCCAAGAAATGCGCCGCATACATAGAAACTGAAGAATCCTGCCAACGTACGTCCGGCGATCCTTCCAAGTTTCGTAGAGTTGGAAATGCTGCACATGGCAAGGCTTAAGGACACCAGAACCAGCGGTACGATCGCAAGCTGCAGGCCTCTCATGAATACCTGGCCTACGATATAGAAGATGCCGACCGCCCCGACGCCTTCCTCCACCGTGATATCCTGGAAGAGAAGCTTGTTGATAACCGTCCATGCGGCTTCATTTCCTGAAGTCGTCAGATGCTGGCGCAGCAGCAGGAAGCCTATGCCTACGACCAAGCCGCCAACCAGGGCGATCATCATTTTCTTTACCACGGACATTGGTTCTTTTTTGGTAGTTTCTTTACTCATTTTTTGTTTCACTCCTTCATCATCTTTATGTATTTTTGAGGAAAAAAGGCTGCAAAAAGCACCGGAATTAATCAACGTTGATATTCCTTCAACTATATATTCATTGATTTAACTCCGGTGCTTCTGCATCGTTTTCCTACAAATGCTTAATCTCGATGCCTTCTTTCGCAAACGTTTCCCGGATCTTCTGGACAAATGCCAGCGCTTTCGGGCCGTCCCCGTGCACGCAGAGGGTATCTCCCTTAATATCCAGTTCTTTGCCGTTAATGGAAGTCACCTTGCCTTCCTTGATCATACGGACGCATCTGCTGATCGCAACCTCTTCATCCGTGATCATAGAGCCTTCCATCTTTCTTGGCACCAAGGACAGGTCATCCATATATGCCCGGTCCGCGAAGATTTCGGAAGCCGTGCGCAGCCCTTTGCTCTCGGCGATCTGTCCCAGCACTGCGCCTGCACAGTAGTAGATGATCAGATCCCTGTCGAATTCAGCCACTGCCTCTACGATCGCCGTGGATATCTCCTCATCGTACTGGCACTGGTTTCCCATTGCCCCGTGAGGCGCCACATGCTGCAGTTTCATTCCCTGGCTCTGGGTAAATGCGGACAGCGCGCCGATCTGGTATTTCACATAGTTCTTTACTTCCTGGAAGGATAATACCATCTTCCTGCGTCCAAATCCCATGAGATCCGGGTATCCCGGGTGAGCGCCCACCATGACTCCCCGTTCCTTCGCCATACGCACCACTTTATCCATAACCATGGGATCTCCCGCATGCCATCCGCAGGCTACGTTTGCCGTCGTCACATACTGGATGATGTCTTCATCTCCACCCAGTTTGTATGCTCCGAAGCTTTCTCCCATATCACTGTTCAAATCCACACTGTACATATCCTTGACTCCTTTCTTCTTAACGAGCATTTACAGCAATCTACTTGTTCACCACGTTCTGCGGCGCTCCATCCACAAAGCACTGGAGATTTTCAACCGCGATATCCATCAGCCTCTGGCGTGATTCCTTCGGAGCCCACGCGATATGAGGAGTAAGTATTACATTCTTGGCGCTAAGAAGCGGATTATCCATCTTGATTGGTTCTGTAGATACTACATCCAGCGCGGCTCCTGCCACTTTTCCACTGTTAAGCGCATCCCTTAAGTCCTCTTCTACGATCAGCGGCCCTCTGGAATCGTTGATGATCATGACTCCGGTCTTCATCTTGGCAATCGTATCCTTGTTGATGATGCCTTCGGTATCCGGGAATAATGGGCAATGAAGAGAGATCACGTCCGACTCGGCAAGCAGCGTATCCAGGTCTGCGTAGCGGCAAGTCTCGCTCTCCAGCTCCGGCCTTTTATATGCGTCGAATGCCAGCACCTTCATTCCTAGCGCCTGTGCGATCTTTCCTGTGTCCTGCCCGATTCTTCCGAATCCAACGATTCCCATAGTCTTTCCTGCCAGTTCTACCAGCGGATATTTCCAGAAGCACCAATCCGGATTGCTGGTCCATTCTCCATTCTTCACGGCATCGGAATGCTCCCCGATATGGTGGCATAATTCCAGAAGCAGCGCGATGGCAAACTGGGATACCGCTGCAGTTCCATATGTAGGGATGTTGGATACCGGAATTCCTTTTTCCTTTGCAGCCTCTATGTCTATGATATTATATCCGGTTGCAAGGACCCCGATAAAACGAATATTCCCGCATTGATTCAATGTATCCCTTGTGATAGGCGTCTTATTGGTATATACCACCTCTGCGTCGCCGATTCTTTCCACCACTTCTTCCGGCTTGGTACGGTCATATACGGTAACCTCTCCCAATGCCTCCAATCCTTCCCAGCTGATATCGCCAGGGTTTAAAGTATAACCATCCAATACTACAATTTTCATTCTGATTCCCTCCATTTTCACATTTCCATTTTCGTATTATTTTTTATTTACAAGTCATAATGACTGGCTATAAAATCCGTATTAAACATTCCATTCTGGAAATCCGGCTGATTCAGCACATCGTACTGGAAATTCAAGTTTGTCTGGATCCCTTCAATCTCCAATTCTCCCAGCGTGCTGATCATCTTGCGGATCGCTCCCTGCCTGTCGCTGTCATAGGCAATGACTTTGACGATCATGGAATCATAATAAGGCGGTATGGTATATCCGGGATATATGGCCGTATCCATCCGGATGCCATTTCCTCCCGGAAGATGCATCTTCCTTATAGTCCCCGGGCAGGGCATGAAGTTGTGTACCGGGTCTTCCGCATTGATCCGGCACTCGATGGCATGCCCTCGAAGAACGATATCTTCCTGCTTTACGCTGAGCGTAAGGCCTGCCGCCACCCGGATCTGCTCCCGGATCAAGTCCACTCCGGAAACCAGCTCGCTGATCGGATGTTCCACCTGAATCCTGGTATTCATCTCCATAAAGAAGAACTCTCCGGACCGGTCTACCAGAAACTCTATCGTTCCAGCATTTTCATACCCCACTGCCTTGGCAGCGCGTACTGCCGTATCTCCCAGCCGCTCCCTTAATTCCGGGGAAATAAAGGCGCAGGGTGATTCTTCTATCATCTTCTGGTGCCGCCTCTGTATGGAACAGTCACGTTCTCCCAGATGCACTACATTCCCATATTTATCCGCCATAATCTGAACCTCGATATGGCGCGGGGACTGGATATAGCGTTCCAGGTACATGGTATGATCGCCAAATGCGCTGATCGATTCCTGCTGGGCCGTATGAAATGCCGCCGCAAACTCTTCCTCAGAATAGGCAAGCCGCATTCCCTTGCCCCCTCCGCCGGAAGAGGCCTTTATCATGACCGGATATCCAATCTCCCTGGCCTTTGCAATCGCTTCCGCTTCTTCATACACCGGCAGTTCCGTCCCTGGCACCACCGGCACGCCGGCCTCTTTCATAGTTCTTTTCGCCTCAGACTTATTTCCCATCTTTTCAATCAGATGGCCGCACGGTCCGATAAAGGCAATACCATATTCTTCGCACCGTTTTGCAAACTCTGCATTTTCCGACAGGAATCCGAATCCGGGATGTATTGCTTCCGCTTTTGTGGCTATGGCTGCCGCGATAATCTGGCTCATATCCAGATAACTCTTAAGAGGGGCCGCCGGCCCGATGCAGACTGCTTCATCCGCAAGCCTTGTATGCATTGCCGCCTCATCCGCCTGCGAGTATACCGCCACCGTACGGATTCCCATTTCCCGGCAGGCGCGGATAATCCGCACCGCTATCTCGCCCCGGTTGGCAATCAGTATTTTTCTAAACATGACTTTTATCCCTCGATCACAAATAATGGCTGTCCGTACTCCACCAAGTCTCCATCCTTAACCAGGACCTCCGCTACAGTGCCGGAACAAGCTGCCACTACGTCATTCATCAGTTTCATTGCTTCTATCGCTCCCAGGATCTGCCCCTCATCAATATGGCTGCCGATTGCCACTTGCGCTTCACCCTCCTGTGTTTTGGCTGCATGGAAGATTCCTACCAGCGGGGACCTTATCATCGTGCCCTCTTCTATCAGGACATCCTGTTCCTGAGTTTCTCGCTTGCGATTGCCTCTTTCTTCTATATCTATTGTCCTGTCATCCTCTGCCTTCGGTTCCTTAGTCCCTTCCTTTTTAATTGAGATCCGGAACTCTCCCTTCTGAAGTGCAAAGTCCGTGATACTGGAACTCTCTATTTCATGAATCAAATCTATGATCTTCTCATATTCCATCTTCTCAGTCTCCAATATTAACCCTATTTTCCTAATTGCTTCTCCAGGTTCCTTAATTTCTGCTGCCGTCTTATATAAAGATTCTGCGCCAGCTCAATGCCGATCCTTACGAAACGCACTCTGTACCCCGGCACGCTCTGTGTCAGTTTCGGCAAATCCACGGAAATGACGGTTCCGATCTTGCTGTAGCCGCCCGTGCTCTGCCGGTCTGCCAGCATGATGATCGGCTGCCCATTCGAAGGTACCTGGATCGAGCCAAATGCGATTCCGTCGGTAATGATATTGCCGTCGCCGATGTGCTTAAGCGGCTCTTCCCTTTGAAGCCTGCATCCCATACGGTCAAATTCATTGGTGATCTCTGCCCCATACCAGAAGAAGCGCCTTAACTCTTCCTCGGTAAAATCCGTATCCTGCGGGCCGGTCACTACTCTGAGAGTCAATTCCTTTTTCGGAAATACTTCCGGCTCAAGCTTACGCATCTCCATATTCGGAAGCGTTGTCTTCGGACTTACGAAACCAATGGAATCTCCCTTTTCCAGTTTCCGTCCCTCTATGCCTCCCAGCTGGTTTCTCATCAGCGTGGATTTGCTTCCCATGACAAGCGGCACGTCCAGGCCTCCTGCAAATGCAAGGTAAGCCCTGCTTCCATTCCCATTGGTCATGCCAAAGGAAAGCGTTTCCCCGGCTCTTACAAGCACCGCCTGGTACATCGGTATCGGATTCCCATTCACGCAGGGCGACATGCTCGCGCCGGTAATTGCTATGATATTATCCTTTTCAAATCTTAGCGTAGGGCCGGAAAATGTCATTTCCAGCACGCCTTCACTTCTTTTATTCCCTGCCAGGATGTTGGCCAGATAAAAGGACTGGGTGTCCATCGGCCCTGCCGGCGATACGCCGAACTGCTGGAAGCCAAATCTTCCCTCATCCTGCACCGTAGTCAGTATCCCTGGATTCTCAACTATAATTCCCATTATCTCACCGCCTTTGTATATGTTTTCAGACGATAGGTTCCTTTTCTTACATCCTCTTTGATCTTGTGATACTCCCGCAGGCTTACCGGCACGTATCTTACCCACTCCCCAGCGTGTACCAGGAACGGGTCTTCCTTTGTATAATCACAGATTGTAAGCGGCGTTGCGCCTATGATATTCCATCCGCAGGGCTGGTCAAAAGGAATCAGGTTAGACAGATTCAGCTGGACTACAATGGACTGTCCCGGAATCCTGACTCTTGGCGTCTCCCTTCGCTTAAAATGAAAGGGCTCTTCGAATCTTGCCATATAGGCATGTCCCGGCGCAAAGCCTAACATATACGAATAGTATTCGTGCCCGGAATGCATGCGGATGAATTCTTCAACGGATACATTTTCATAAGCAGCGCAGTCCTCAAGATCCGGTCCCAGCTCTCCGCCGTAGCAGATGGGTATCTCCTTGACAATATGGGATTCCTCCTCCACCTGCTCCATGCTAAGAAGCCGTCTCTCTATCTCTTCTTTGAGTTGATCGTACCGAATCTTCTCAGGCCGGTAATGAACCATCAAAGAAGCGTATGTAGGAACCATTTCCACAATCCCTTCTATAGGATTCTTCGTAAGGTCCAGAAAAAGCATGCGCACCAGCTGGTTTACTTCCAAACTGATCTCGCTTCCCATCTGGACAGAAATAGCTGAATCACCTGATATTAGAAATTTTGCTTCCATCCGGCATCCTCCTTTTTGTATAATATTACTATTTTACCCGTTTTTTTTCGCTCTTTTTTATTGATTGGTTACAGTATAGCATAGGGGCATTATTTAATAAAATAAATTATTTAACTATAATATATTAACTTTTTCTATATTTATCCAACATATCCCCAATCCCTTTCGCGCAGATATTCATCCATCTTGTCTTCAAAAAGCTGTACTGCTTTCAAGGTCGCCTCATTCGGATATTTGTGCTTGATTTTATAAGTAATCCTCTCTGGCGGCTGGATCGGATTTCCAATCTCGCTTACATATACCGGCCGCAGGCTCCGGATGCGGTCCACCACGGAAACTGGCGCGATCGCCCACATTTTCTCGCTGGAAAGAAGGTGGAATAACAATTCAAAGGTATCTACCTGGAGGCGTGGCCGCTCTCCTTTGCCAACCCACTGGTCGTGCCAGATCTGATAGTTTGCCTCCCAGCTGACGAATATTTCCCGTTCAGGGTCCAGTTCGTCCGTATAGATGATTGGTTTTTTCAATTCCGTATCTGCCGCCTGGATCAGGAACATCTTCTCCCTTAAGACCGGCTCCGCCACGATGTTCTTGAAATGCAGATGGTGGTATACGAATCCCAAGTCTATGTCATGGTTTTCCAGCAGCCCGTAGACCTCATAGGAATAGTGGGTCTTGATATGCAGGTTCATGACCTGATCCTTGTCATTAAGCATATCCCTGTACAGGTCAAATAAAATGGCGCTGTTCAGCGTGTCCGTGCATCCGATCGTCAGATATAGTTTTTCCTGGCTGTCCTTGAGACGCTGCATTTCCTGCCAGATGGATACCCAGCGCTCTGCAATCGGAATGAACTCCTCCCCCTGCGTGGTAAGCTCGATCTGCTTATAGCCTTTCTTCCTTGTTATAAGGTTCACCTGAAGCTCATTCTCCAGAGACTTAAGCCTGTGGCTGACCGTGGGCTGGGATAAGAACAGATTCTCCGCAGTTTTTGTAATATTTTTCGTTTTCACAATCATTAAAAAAGTTTCGATTTCAGACAGATTCATCTTTTTCCTCCTACGATATCCTGCACATTTTCCAATTAACGGTTAAATATAAATTTTATTAATATTATACAATGAAATTATTCATTTCTCAATTTATATTCTACGTGCTATGATGGATTTAAAGTTAATGAAAACGTCCAGATAAGGAGGATGAAAAATGAATACTGAACATGGAATCTTATTCTCAGATGAATATCAGAAAAGCTTAAAAGAACAATTCTACTATGGGGATGAAGACCCGGAATATGGCCACCGGCTCTTTTTTGAAAACTCCGGCGGCTCTTTAAGGCTTAAAAAGGCGGTAGAGGTCAAATGCGCGGTAGAACAGTTTCCCGACTGTCCGGAGCGTGTCCGTGGAAGAGGCTATGAGTTACAATCTTATGTAAAAGACGGCACAAAGGAAATTCTGGAAGTTGTATTCGGCGCAAAAAGCGGCGCGCTGGTGACGGAACTCTCAGCTTCCCAGGCAATGTACCAGGCTGTGGGCGCCATCATGGAAAATGTGAAATGGGGAACCAACGCGGTCACATCTTCCCTGGAGCACCCTTCCGCCCATGATGCGGTGGAGTACTATTGCAACAAGACTGGCCGGGAATTCCGGGTAGTTCCTGCCAACAAGGCGACCGGCGGCATCGATCCTGACGAAGTCATGAAGTATGTAGATAAAGACACCTGCCTTCTAAGCATTATGGCTGCCTCAAACATTTCCGGAAATATCATGGATATCAAGGAGATCACGCGCCGTGCAAAGGAGATCAACCCAGACATCTATGTCATCAGCGATGCCGTTCAGCATGCGCCGCATGCGGTCATTGATGTAGAAGACTGGGGCGTAGATGTGGCAAACTTCGCGCCTTACAAGTTCTTCGGAATCCGCGGCTGCGGCTATGCCTATGTATCCGACCGTGTTGCAAAACTGCCCCACCACAAGCTGATCCATAAAGAAGCGGATGTATGGAATCTCGGAACCCCTGCGCCGGCAAACTATGCGGCAATGATGGCTGTCATCGACTATGTATGCGACATCGGCGCGCATTTCTTAGAGGATGCCGATAAGGCTGATAAGCGGGCCCTGTATGTGGAAGGCATGAACCGGATCCATCTCCAGGAAAGAGCGCTTCTCTACCGCATGCTGGAAGGAACCGACGAAGTTCCAGGCTTAAGACACATTGATAATGTCGAAGTATATGTAGATATGGAAGACCTTACATATAAAGACCTGATTGTCGCCATGGGCATTAAAGGAATCGAGTACTCTGAATGCGTACAGAAATATCTCGATCACGGCGTTACCGTATTCGAGCGCTTAAGAAGCAGCATGTACTCCAAGAGAATCGTAGAAGCCCTCGGGATCGAAGGCGCGATCCGCGTATCCCCGCTGCATTGCAACAGCACGGAAGATATCGATGAATTCCTGAGAATAACCAAAAAAATCGCAGAAAGCGTATAACGTTTTTCCCTCTCTCAAAAGTTCCTTATTGAAGAAGAACCGCTACCCTCACCAATGGCAGCGGTTCTTCTTCCAATACCTCTTCCAGTTTCTTCATTTCAAAAGATAGCTAAATCAAAAAACTTTCCTGCTCAATCACAAGCCCTGTCTCCAGCATACAGCCTATCAGCCCTTGAAACTCCGGCACTTCCACTGTATACATTCTGGCACGCTCCTTTCAATTTTACACACCAGTTAGTGCGGTTTGACACGTAACAAAATTAAGATGTGCACGTAACACTTTTGAAAAGTGTTACGTGCACATCTTAATATTGTTACGTGTTATCTTTCAATCTTTCAGTTCCCCAAAATCTTTTTTCTCAAATTCCTGTATCGAGATATGCCGCTTGTTCGGATTGGCATACACGAATGTCTTATCTACATTTTCCAGGTAATTCTGTATCTTATCATTGGTGGCGCTGATGATGGCCTGGAAGCCGAGTCCCCGAATCAGCGAGATGCAGCTGGCCACTTTTTCCGCGTCCATCTTGGAGAAGGCTTCGTCCAGTACGACCAGCCGTATGGTGGGGCTTCTGTGGATTTTGGGCGATAGGTTGATGCGGTAAACTTGCGCGAAACTGGCAAGAAGCGCTACGTACAACGGATTCTGTCCCTCGCCGCCGGAGTTCTTCTTAATCATCTTGCTAAGACCGATGGTCATATCTTTATCGCCTCTTACGATCTGCTGCATATCGAAAGACAGATAGGTGCGGTAATCTGCATACTTGTCCATGTTCTTCTTCGCCTCGTCCAGTTCTTCCTTGGTTGCGTTTTCCGGCGGGATGAAGATGTTGATCAGTTCATTCATCAGGTCCCCGTACTGATCCTCATGCTCCATGGTGAACATATTAAGCTGATTGTCTATGGTATCAGTCAGCTGGCTTGGATTGATCTGCAGCGAATCGTCCATGAACATCTTGTAATATTTCCCGTCGGCCCCTTTATTTCTGGTAATTACGAACTGATACTTGTCTTTTCCGAAGTCCAGCCTGCTAATGATGCGGTTCAGCTCGTCCCTGCGCTGGTAGGCTTCCCGGATGGCGCTTCGTATCTTAAAGATAAAGTCATCCTTAAAGTGTTCCACCGCCTGGCGCGCCTGTTCTTTCGCCGACTCCCGGTAGGCTTCCAGATCATCGCACTGCAGCGTGTTCAGCAGTTTGTCGTAAGCCTCGTTATTCTTGATTGCCGCGGAGTAGGTACGGTTCGGATAATTCCTCAGGTATTCGCCCCGGATGTCCACCAGTTTCTGGTATGCCTGCTCCTCCCGTTCCTGCTTCGGATAGCGCTCCGCAATCCTCTGCCGCTTTAGATATTCATAATTGGAAGATTTCTTCCCTGCAAGGTACTCCTGGAATTCCTGCTCATATACAGGATTTTCCACGGTCTTTTGCTTCTGCTGCGCCAATGCGGACTCGGACTGTATAAGTTCCTCCCGGAATCGTTCGATATCCCTCTGGTTGTTCCAGATGTCCTTCTGCACCTGATCGATCTGCGCTTTTTTATCCTCCTGCTGCCGCTGGATTTCCTCTTTCTGACGATTCCAGGTATCCACGGATTCTTCTTTTAAGCGCTGCATTTTCTCTATGATCTGCTTCTTCCTTCGTTCTTTTGCCGGAATCTGTTCCATATCAGACAGCCAGCCCAGATAATCGGAGATCGGCTGCATCAGCATTTCCAGCTGCATAGTTTTTCGGATTTCCTCCAGCATCTCCTGCAGAGGCAGACGCTCTTCCTGTAGTTTCTGGCATTTCTCTTCCAGCTGGCGGATACGCTTTCGCATACTCGTCTCTCCGATATAGGCCCTTCTGGTATAATTCTCCGGATTGATATGCTGCAGACGATAGCTGTGATACAAGACGCAGTCCGGCGTAATTCCAATCCGGTGCTCCCGCAGTTCCTCTATGGATTCGCATTTCATCACATTTCCCAGGAAAAAGTCGATGTAGGACCTGACATAGGGCTCTTTTGCCACAATTTCTTCTGCGAGAGAACCTGCCTTTGCCTGGTGCCCATCCTCCATGACCTTCTCCGTGTCCAGAACAGCCGCACGGTAATACTTCTTCCTGTCCATCCCTTGGTAGATGTCCATGGCTTCCCTGGCATAGCCCGGCTCCACCACAAGCAGCAGCTTATTGCCGCCCAGATAGCCTTCGATGGCATTGTGCCACCGCTCATCCTTAATATCTAGAAGGTCTGCCAGTATCTGTACGTTGACGAATTTCCCGCATCGCTCGTGGAGACGGTTGCGCAGTTCGTATCTGGCCTCCTCCAGTTCCCTGGGATATGCCTTCTTCCCCTGCTTCAGTTCCTTCAATTCCTCTCTGGCATCCTTTTCTTCCTTCTTGATCTTGCGCAGGTCGGAGTCTGCCTCCCGGCGCTGCTCTTCTAATTCTTCCTGAATGTCCAGAAGGCTCTCCTTGAGCCTCTCAAGTTCTCCTTCAGAAATGCTTCCGTCCGCGAATTTGTCGATATCCCAGATGGTCTGGTTGGGCGTCACATCCTGCTGCTTCCACTCTTTCAGGCGGTCGGCCGTCTGCCCCCAGCGTGCCTTGCTGGCACCCAGCCTCTCAAGCGTCTCATTAAGGCCAGCCAGTTCTGACTCCAGATTGGCATATCCGCTGTCGGCGATCCTGAGAATTATATCCTCATATTCCTTCTGCAGGATTCTGGCCTGTGATTCCAGCTGTTCCTTAACCATTTCCTGTTTGCCGATCTCTTCCTGGCGTCCCAGCGTCTTATCCCGGCATTCCTGGATCTTTGCTTCCAGCCAGAGTTCTTCCAGCCGGTCAATCTGGTACGTGCAGGCTTCCACTTCCCGGTGATCTTTGCAGAATTCCTCATACTGCTCCCGAATCAGATTAAGCCTTCTGATCTCTTCTTGCGTCTCTTCGATCTTATTCTGCATCCGTCCATACTGCATGACGCTCTCCTGAAGGTCCTCAATCTGGATATCCTGTTCCATGCAGATATACTCTTTGACAAAGTCCTCCAGCTTGATATTCATGCGGAACGGGATCGCCCGTTTAAATAGCCTGGGAAACTTCTCCATGTCCAGCCCGCCCAGATAAATGTCATAGAGCTGGCGGCGGAATCTCTCATTGCTGGGACCGCAGTAGAATCCTTCCGGCGGAAATGTCCTTTGCAGATACTCCCGCATTTCTATGGTCGTCAGACATCTTTTTTCCGTACGGTAATGGTTATTTAAAAGTTCTCCCGTATGCCAGAAGAACAGCCTGCTAATCTCATTGGTAGCCGTCTCCACATCAAATACGACGCCTACGCACTGCTTTTCTCTTGTATTGGTCTGTTCCAGTTCCAGTACGATGGTGCTGGAAAAGTTCTTATTCCTAAGATACTGGGATTCATTATTCTCACTGATATTTACCATGCCCCGCAGGTACTCGATCAGGCTCCGGTCAGAATCGTCTGCTGCCGCCTTGTTAAAGAACCCGCGGCCATCCGTATTGGCATACAGAACGATCTGGATCGCGTCGATCACCGTAGACTTGCCGCTTCCGGAATGGCCGGTAAAGAAATTAATCCCTTCGCTTAAAGTCAGTATCTTCTTATCTATATAATGCCAGTTATTCAGGCATATCCTCGAGAGTGCTTTGAATGGCTGCTTCGTCTCCAATGTTCTCCTCCTCGCCAAATGTCTCTAACAGTTCCTTAATGTCATCCCCCATCAGCACCGCGTGAATGCAGGGATATATGATAAGCCTCGTGTGCTCGTTCAATTCCTCCAGAACGTCCAGCGGCTCTATGATCTGATATTTCTTAAGAAGCGCGATGGTCCGGCGCATTTCCGTAGGAGAAGGCAGGCCGTGGAGCACCCGGAAGTCTCCCGCCTTTCCGTTGACTGCCCCCAGCGTGGTGACAATATGGCTGCTGGAAGATACCGCTGCCATCTGCTCATCATAGATGAGTTTTAATACCAGCAGATAGATGGTTGCAAGCCTTGGCAGCTTCTCTCCCCACAAAGCCTCCCCCTGGATATAGATCAGGCCCATATGGGCATTCTCTTTCAAGGTAATTCCCGCGACTTTATAATATGCCCTTAAGAATTCCATATGCTTGCTGCATATCCGATACTCCCGCACATACTGCATGCGCCCGGATCTTTTGTCATACTTCCTCTCCAGCAGAAATGTCTGGCGGTACAGGATCTGGATTACCTCCGTGATATCCTCCTGCTCTTCCTGGCTTAGCTGTTCAAAATAGTCTATCATAATCTTCTCCTTACAAACTTCAGCGCCGGATACTTATACGGCCCTTTTTCTATCATATTTGGCTCTTCTTCCAGCACCATGTACTTGCTGCTCCTTCTGGTACTGTAATCATAGGCCAAGATCAGTTTTTCAAAGGTTTCCTCATCCATGATATCTACCTGAGCCGCATCCATAATCTCGTCCTGATTCATGTGGGATTCAATGAATGCCTCTATCTGTTCCTTGGTATAGCATACCTGGATGCGGTTAAGCTTCAGCACATCTTCCTTGTCAAGGTCCGCAATCTCTTCATCCGGCTCCATCTGGCTGATAAAATCTCTTCGGCCCTTCCGCCTTTTATACAAGGACTTCTCCGATAAGATCTCCAGCAGGGAGAGATTCATCTTCTCCCCTGTCTTTGCCAGCACCTCATCATAATCCGCGCTCTCTGACATACGGTTCAGAAGTTTTATGACCAGGCCTTTCGTATCCGACTCTCCGCTCAGCAGATAGTTAAGCCTGGTTACTGTCGCGCGGACGTATTTGGTATGTTCTTTGTCCATGTTGGCGATTCTGTGCTCGATATCATCGAATCCCCTCTCGATCTGATCCAGAAGTTCCAATACATCCTCTCCTGTATCTCCCATGGCCCTTGAACGGTCTCTTACCTGCTCTATCCACGCTTCATCTTCCCGCATATCGCGCAGGCACTTCTTAATATCCATCTTATAGATATAGAAATTGTCCGAAGTCTTCAAGATATGATACTTCTTCCTGACGATTTCCTCCACATACCCGTCCAGATGCTCTCTTAGAAGATCGCCATAAGACTTTTGATCCAACAGCCGTGCAAAAAACTTGTCCATATTATGGAGCATATCCTGCAGCGCCTTATTAAGCCTGCGTGTATTCACCAAGGCAGTGCGAAGCATGCCCAGATTGGCTCTGGCATCGTTCTGAAAGGAAAATAACGTGGCATAGACATTCTGAATATAGATGTCTGTCTCCTCCATATCCTCGGAACTAAGACGTTCAAAAGCGTCAATAAATATGGCGGAATAGTCCGGGATCACGATATTGGTCACCAGCGTATTATAATCCTCTATCCGTTTAAGCCATCCGGTCCGAAGAAGCCAGTTCAAGATACGGGATGACGGCGTCTCCAGCATATCAAATTCCGACTCGCTTTCTTCCCATTGAAGTTCGTACCGCTTCCTGGCGTTCATATCGCCTAAAACCTGGATGCATGCTTCTTTGGTAAGGAAATAGTTATTATATTGGTATTCTTCATTGATATATAATAACGCATCAATGTATATCTCCCGGTTCACGGACCGGAACAGGCCCCAGAACGTATCCGGGATCTCATTGCGTAACTGCATATGTATTCTCCAATTTGTCCTTGATTTCATAGATCTTTCTAATTTTATCATTTTTGCCGGACTATTTCTACCGTTATAGTCTGGATAAATGCCAAGCAGGGATGAAGCCTTTTTAATAGGTCTCCATCCCTGACTTGCCACATTGTATTAAATTTACCCTTTGACTATTCGACTATCTCGCATCCAATCTCTTCAAGCTTCTTATTCACCCAAGGTCTTATATAGGTCCCATCTTTTATAATATGTTCCATAATATCTGCCTCTTTCCTTTCAACTGCAAGGGTTGCATCAGCAATTTTGCCGGCATCCTGAGGGCGTATAAAGAGTACTCCATCCTCGTCTCCCACCACGATATCTCCGGGATATACTACCTTTCCGCCAATACATACTGGCACATTAATTTCTCCCGGCCCGTTCTTATATGGCCCGTTAGGCGTCGTCGCCCTGGCATATACCGGAAAATCTTCCATTGCCGCAAGGCCTCCTCTGTCGCGAATCGCTCCATCACATACAATGCCTCTTATTCCTCGTTTCTTACAATAGGATGCCATCAGTTCTCCAAATATCGCGCGGTCTTCAAAGCCTCCTGCATCAATGACAATTACATCCCCGGGTTTTGCCAAATCCATAGCCGCATGGAACATCAGATTATCTCCCTGGGGAACCCTCACTGTAAACGCGGTACCAAGAAGCTGTCCTTTTCCCACTGGCAGGATAGAATTGTCTACAGCTGCTACCCTTCCCATGTTATCATCAATATTCGCTACCGGCATATCTTTAAAGCGCATAACCAGATCTTTCTCTGGTCTGCAAAACTCTTTTATAATCTTACATCCTGCTGCCATCTATACTCTCCTCCTCTAAACAAACTCATATTCCGTTATTTTTTCTATTACGCCCTTATTCGCTATATTTCTGGCGGGAATCCTTCCATTTTTCACTGCCTCCGGAAGCAGGCCGCACACCATCTGAATCTGTGTCTTCTTTGCGCCTGCTCCATAAGAGCCGCTGTGAGGGCTAAGTATTACATTATCCATTTGAAGAAGTGGATCATCCGGATCAATCGGCTCCTTTTCTACCGTATCAAGTCCCGCATAAAGAATTTCTCCTTCGTCAAGCGCCCATGCAAGCGCCTTTTGATCTATCACCGGGCCGCGGGATACATTGATAATCATCGATGTCTTCTTCATCTGCCGGAACGCATCTTCGTTGAACACATGCGTTGTCTCAGGCGTCAGGACCACATGAATGGATATGATGTCGCTTTCCTTAAGCATTCGATTGAATTCCACGAATTCTACATCCGGATACCGTCTTTTTACTTCTTCCGTCACGTATGGGTCACATGCGATTACTTTTGTCCCAAATCCTCCATGAAAAATATCATGCAGATAGCGCCCTGCCGCGCCGAATCCATATAGGCCAAGGGTCATCTGCCGAACATCCCCCGGAAGAAGATATTGGCACTTCGGCCATTTTCCCTTGCGAATTTCACGGTCATAATATGCCGTATTGCGGATCAATCCCAGAATCATCGCAGTTGCAAGATCTGCAAGTTCTTTCGCGCAGAATCCAGGAAGATTAAGGACAATCTTCCCCATCTCTGCCGCTGCATGAAGATCTATGGAATTAACCCCTGCCCCAAATCTCTGTATAAACTTTAATTCCGGCAGCGCCTCCATAACTTTTCTGGTTATAGGAGGATTGCCCGTTGCAAGAATTGCGTCTGCACCTCTGCATCCTTCCATGATTTCTTCCTCTGTCTGAAAATGATATGCTTCGAGTTCAATGCCAGCCTGCTTATAGGATTCCTGCACTTCCATAAGTTCCCGGGCGCTTACGCTCCCATAATCTTTATCTACTACAATTGCTTTCATGATTCAAACTCCTTATGTATATATTCTAATATTTAGTATCCCAAAAGTTCAGGCAATGCCAGCGATATCTGCGGAATGAATGCTATCAGCACTACCACGGCCAGAGCCGCCGCCAGATAGGGAAGGACTCCCTTTACCACCTCTTGGAAGCTTACTTCTGAAGTCGCCGCTGATGTAAACAGGTTCAGTCCGAATGGAGGCGTGATAAATCCTACAATCAGGCAGATGCTGAATAAGATTCCCAGGTGCATCTCATTGATTCCCATAGATATGCCGATGGGAACGAGAATCGGCGCAAGGATTACAATAGAAGATACCGTCTCCATAACGCATCCGACCAGGAAGAGAAGCACCATCAAAAGCAGCAGATAGACAACCCGGCTGTTCAGATATGGAATGATCACGCTGGCAATCGTCTTTGGAATATTCGCTGCTGCCAGCACGGTTCCAAATGCATTGGATATTCCGACAATAAATATAACCATTGCTGATGTCGTTACTGTTTTCTTCATGGCAGTGATAATCTTCCCGAGATTCAGTTCCCGGTATGCCAGTCCCAGTATCAGCGCATATACGGCAGCAATCGTTGCTGCTTCTGTAGGCGTAAAGATTCCCCCGTAGATGCCTCCTAGAACCAGAATAGGAAGAAAGATAACCCCCAGCGCCCTCCAGATAGATCTCTCCAGTTCTTTTGCAGTAAAATGCGGCCGCTCTCCTTTCATTCCCTTGCGGACTACCAGCACCGTATTTGTAACAATAAATGCTGCTCCTAGAAGGATGCCTGGAAGCAGGGCGGCCATAAACATCTCCGGTACGGACAAGCCCATCGTTGTCGCATAGACGATCATCGCAATGCTCGGTGGAATAATCGGTCCCAGGGCCCCTCCCGCGGCCAGAAGTCCGGCGGCTTCCCGCCGGGAATACCCGTTTTTTAGCATCGTAGGAACCATAATCGCGCCTATAGCAGCGACTGTTGCCGGACCGGATCCTGTCAGGGATGCAAAGAACAGACAGCATATAATCGTTATCGTTCCCATGCTTCCAGGAAACCAGCCAAACAACTTCTCCACACAGTCTACAAGGCGGTCAGATAGCCCTCCCTGCTCCATCAGATACCCTGCCAGAGTAAATAAAGGAATTGCCAGGTAGACGAATGTATCCATTCCTATCTCTAATTTCTGGGGAATGAGGATCAGTGGCTTCAAATGCGTAATGACAAGCAGCGCAACCACGGACAGTTCAATACTGTATGCAATTGGCACGCCAAAGAATATTAAAATCAGTAAGATCGCAAATATAATCAATGCATATGTAAGGCTCATGAAGCATCTCCCCCTTTCCTGCAAGATATCTCTTCCAAAATGTTTACAAGACTATTTATTACCATACCTGCTCCGCCCACAGGAATACAGGCATACGTGTAGGATATCGGTATCCCAAGGCCTGCGCTGCTCTGTTCTCCCGTAGCGATCACTAGCTGAATGCCGCATACGACTAGTACCGCAGCACCTATCATAATCAGTATCTGAACCGCAACACTATGAATGGCCTGCGCTTTTGGCTTATTCTTAAGCGAATCATTCAAAACGGAGACGACTGCATGTCCATGGTTTCTGACACACAGGCTGGCTCCCATCATACTCATCCATACAAATGCGAATCTGGCTACTTCGTCTGTTCCAGATAAGGATGCATTCATAATATATCTGGTAAAGACCTGAAGCGCCGTCGCCACTATCACCACCGCCAGCAATGCTACGGACAGGCCGGTAAAGACTTTATTCAGCATGGCGTTTGCTTTCTTCATTATATTCAGCATATTCTCTCTCCTCTCATCAGTTACGGCCAAGTTCGCCAAGTACATTATCTAAAAGGTCAGAACCTATTTCATCACGATAATCTTCATAAATTGCTGTGGCTGCTTTTGCCAGGGAGTCTTTATCCTCTACCTCATTAATTTTCAGGCCATTATCCGCCATCTGTGCGAGGAACTCTTCTTCCTTTTCCTGTACAAACACCCTCTCCTTTTCCATGGCTTCTTTTGCTGCCTCCTCGAACCATCCTTGCTCTTCTTTCGTCAGGTTTTCCCATACAAAACTGGAAACATCCATTTGGTAAGGAGAATAAAAATGGCCTGTCAGCGAAAGATAATCGCAGATTTCTCCATAGCCGGTAGAGTGGAATGAGGAGATTGGCAATTCCAGGCCATCCACAGTTCCCTGCTCCACCGCAGTAAATGTCTCGCTAAATGCCAATGTCGTAGGATTCGCGTTCATAGCCTTAAATGCGTCCACATATATCGCTGTCTCTGGAAGACGCAGCCGCATTCCCTTCATATCCTCAGCCTTGTTGATCGGACGCACGTTATTCATGGTATGGCGAAATCCTCCATCTCCATACGACAGAACTTTTACTGACCATTGATCATACAGCCTCTTCTCCATTGGTCCCATAATTTTCTCATTATCCAATATAGAATATGCCTCCTCTCTGTCCTGAAAGATATAAGGCAGATCAAATATCTCCCATTCGGTAGAAAAAGAACCCAAGCTGAAGTTCGTGATAAGCGCCATATCGATGGTTCCAAGTTTCATACCTTCCATCATATCTCTTTCTCCACCCAGAACGGAGTCCGTCACTATATCAATTGCGATCTCTCCTTTTGAAAGTTCCTTTATTTTATTTGCAAAGACCATAGCAAAATATTGGTATTGGTCATCCTCTGCACTGGTATTGACATGTCCCAGCTGATATACTCGCTTCGCCGTGACTGTTTCTCCATTTGAAAGTACGGTTTTGCTGTTACATCCGGCCAGCGCAAGCATCATGCAGATGACCGTCAGAATGCTGATTGCTTTTTTCATTCTCTGGTTTCCTCCTTTTTATCTGCAAGGGATGATACATAATCTGCCTGGCGGTATACGATATGTCCTTCCTTGACCGTTAACTGCGGCTTGATCAGCCGATTACCTTCATATTGGTTATGGTAGCGGTCTATATAATGAATCTCTTTATCTATAATTTTAAACACTGCTATGTCCGCAATGCCTCCTGCCATCAGAAATCCCTCCTGCTCCATCCCCATCAGGCGTCCGGGGATGTCTGTACATCTGGTAATAATATCTTTCAATCCTATTCCAAGATTCAAAAGTTCTGACAAGATATATGAAAATGAGTACGTCGGCTCTTTAAACGCAGACAGCAGGCTCAAATCCGAACTAATAATATCCGGCAGAAATCCTTGCTCTATAGCAGCCTTCGCTATCTTTCCCGAAAAATTAAACGCCCCGTGCCCTAACTCAAACAGGACTCCTCTTTCCCTGGCTTCCCAGGCTTCCGGCAGCACATTCCCTTTTTCATCCAGGATTGTCTGTCCTTTCTGATGATACATATGGCAGAAAATATCCCCCGGGCGCAGCAGACTAAGCGTATCCCTGATATCTCCCGGCGAGTCTGTAGCATGTACCGACAGTCTAAGCCCTACTTCTTCTCCCAGTAAAAGCGCGCCTTCAAGCGGCTTAAGTCCGAGTTCCCCTACTATGTCCCTGCTTTGCCGAAGTTTTAAGCCGATAATATTATCCTTATATGTTTCACACAGCATTTTTATCTTTTCCTGGTCATATCGTGCAGGATCCGGATTTTCGTATTTCAGATGCGTCCTTTGCCCTTCGCTTGCCACATGCAGAAAACTTTTGACCGTCATTATACTGGTAATAATATTACGGTGATAAAACGCCTCAAAATCTGTGACTCCCGTGGATCCAGCATCCACCATAGATGTAACTCCGCTTGGAATCTGTACGAGATCGGCCGGCATAGAAAAATCACTGATTCCATATGCTGCGTGAGCATGGAAATCAATGAGTCCAGGTACCACCAGACAGCCTTTTGCATCTACCGACTGCAAGCACTCCTTACCTTCCAGATTCCCAATGTCCACAATATGACGGCCTTTTATTCCAATGTCCGCCTGCTTGTCCAGATTACAGCCAGGATCCATCAAGTGCCCATTTCTTATGATCAGATCAAACATATTATCCCTCACAATTGTTCATAACAAAAATATTATATTTATTAATTTACTAATCTTTGTTATATTTTTGTCATTTTGCTAATCTCTAATTAATTATACAACAGTATTTTGTGCACAATGTTGTTTTCAATTCTTATTTTACCCATTATATTGCTTTCAGTCAAAGACATAAAGTGATATAATAATTATAATATCAATATTATAATTATTAGAAGGGATATGTGTCATGATGTTTCGGAATTATGAATACTTTGTTGCAATTGCAGAAGCTGGAAGCCTTACCAGGGCGGCAGAAATCCTATATGTCTCCCAGCCTTCCCTCAGCCAGTATCTGCGGCGTCTGGAATCTGAACTTGGTGTAGAGCTGTTTAACCACAGGACATCTCCATTAAAATTGACTTATACGGGAGAACGATATTATGAGTCTGTAAAACAGATGATGAGATTAGAAGAAAATATAAAAAAAGAATTCCAGGATATCAAGAACCAGGAAAGCGGATGTCTGAGGCTTGGCGTCGCTTTCTGGCGCGGAGCCTGCCTGCTTCCAGATATCTTTCCTGAATTTCATCGCCAGTATCCTGGCATCCGCATTGAATTGATGGAAGATCATTCTGACAAGCTTGCCTTAGCTTTGATGAATGGAAAACTGGATATTGCGGTCATGAATCTCCCCCATACCTTGGATTACCGAAAATTGACCAGCGATATTATCTTTGAAGAACGAATTCTTCTGGCAGCGCCTACACGGCATCCATACATCCGTACCTTATTGGACGCTGCCCGCATTTCCGATGGGTATCCCATCGCGCCTGCCAAGACGCTTCTTCAGCTTCCGCTTATAAAAACTAAGCCAGGGCAGAATCTCACTCATGAAATCAACCATATTCTTGGAAAGCATCACATTGAACCAGAGATTCTCCTGGAAACTGGCAATTTGACCACCGCGATTAACCTGGTGGCCACCGGTATTGCCTGTACCTTGGTTCCAGAAGAAGGGGCCAAAGTCTGCAATCATCCTGGAAACGTTACTTACTTCGCCCTTGATCTTCCTGACTTGTCCTGGTCCTTGGCCGCCGTATATCAAAAGGATGCTTATCTTACTCATCTGGCCCAATTATTCGTAGAGTCCCTAAAAGCGTCTTTATGCCGGATTCCCTGATGAAAGACAGGAACCCCCTTACCCGGCCACCATCATACCAGCCAGCACCGCGCTGGCCACAAGCCCGGCAAAGGTCGCAAGCATGGCGCCCCCCAGAGTATATCTGGTCTTCGTGACTTTGGCTGTCATAAAGTAGACGCTCATGGTGTAGAATATAGTCTCCGTGCAGGACATGCTGATGGATGCCACCAGTCCTATGTACGAGTCCGTTCCATACTCCTTGAACGCATCCAGAAGCAGCCCCGTGGCCGCCGAAGATGAGAACATCTTTACCACCGTAAGCGGCACCAGTTCTCCTGGAAATCCGATGTATTCCGTGAACTGCCCGATAATTCCTGACAGAAAGTCAAGGAATCCCGAAGCGCGCAGCACCCCTACTGCCACCATAAGCCCAATCAGCGTCGGCATTATTTTAATTACCGTGAAAAAGCCGCTTTTGGCTCCTTTGATGAAGGTATCATAGACATTTACCTTCATCAGCACTCCATAACTGACAATTCCGAATATTACCAGCGGAACGATAAAATCCGTGACATACATGAATAATTTCATCGGGTATCCTCATTTCCGTGTGAAGTCTATTCCCAATATATGCTGAATAGCCTTGAAAATATGTGGAAAAACGTCTACAATCTATATCATGAAGATAAATCTGCAATACATGTAGCATATATAAAATACCTAACGGAGGAACATCCTATGACTGAAGAACAAAAGAACGCAGCACCCGAGACCGCTGGAGAAGTGAAGGCATCTGAAGAACCGAAGACTGCCCCTGATACTTCTGATGAGCCAAAGGCAGCCACATCGCCTGAAGCAGAAGCCAAAGAAGACAAAGTGAAAGAGGAAACGTCTTCTTCTGACGAGCCACAATCTGAGCGGCAAAAAGACTTTCATTTTTACAAAAAGGAAAAGCCAGATAAAAAAATAATGGATTCTTATTCATCGGAAGACGATGAGGACGGATTTTCCAGGGATCAATGGATCCTTTCCCACCTCAGTGAAAAGGATCTTATGAAATACCTGGAATTAGAGCAGAAGAGAGCAGAAATGAGCCAGCAGGCAAAAGAAACCCGCGAAAAACGTATCTTCACTGCATTTCAGCTAACGGTTTCTCTTGCAGCCGTCGTTGCAGTTACTTATTTATTAAAAGATAATCCTTCCATCCTAGTCAGCATCCTGTATACGATTGGAATCATTGCTGCACTCTGGCTCTGGAAAAAGCGGTGATTTCATGAACAAAGAAAAGGACTTTGGCCAGGGAAGCGTCTCGGCCAATATTCTGCGTCTGGCCATTCCCATGACGCTGGCCCAGTTAATTAATGTCTTATATAACGTTGTGGACCGCATCTATATCGGCCACATTCCGCATACATCCACGCAAGCATTGACAGGCATCGGTCTTACCCTGCCTGTCATCACTATTATTACCGCATTCGCCAATCTGTTCGGAATGGGCGGCGCGCCTCTGTTTTCTATGGCGCGCGGAGCAGACGAGCCAGAGAGGGCAGAACGGATTATGGGGAATTCTTTTGCCATGCTCCTTGCATCCGGCGCTCTTCTTGCTGTCTTCTGCTACCTGTTCAAGCATCCGCTCCTCTATCTTTTTGGAGCAAGCGACGTGACCTATCCATATGCGAATGCCTATATTAGTATTTATCTTCTGGGCACCTTGTTCATCATGGTCAGTCTTGGCATGAATAATTTTATTAACGCTCAGGGATTCGGCGTAACAGGAATGTTGACCGTCTCAATCGGAGCGCTTTTGAATCTTGTACTGGATCCACTGTTTATCTTCGTATTTCATATGGGCGTCCGTGGCGCCGCAACCGCCACTATCCTATCCCAATGTGTCTCCTGCATCTGGGTACTTCATTTTCTTACAGGAGAAAAAGCAATTATAAAATTAACAAGGAAACAATTACATTTAAATTTCTCGCTTATAAGGGAAATCTCCGCCCTGGGCTTATCTGGATTTGTCATGTCAATTACCAACAGTTCTGTCCAGATCATGTGCAATGCTACCCTGCAGAGATACGGAGGCGACCTGTATGTAGGAATCATGACGGTAATCAATTCCGTTCGGGAGATTATAACCATGCCAGTCATGGGAATTACCAGCGGGGCACAGCCCATTATGAGTTTCAATTATGGGGCAAAAAAATATGTAAGGGTGAAGTCTGCCATTTCCTTTACTGCTATATCCTGTATTGTATTTACTCTGGTAATGTGGGCATTCCTATTCTTTTTCCCGCACGTCTTCATCCGGATGTTCAATAGCGATCCGAAACTGTTAAAAGAAGGCGTGCCTGCCATGCACCTGTACTTCTTCGGCATCTTTATGATGGCCCTGCAGTTTGCTGGCCAGTCAACCTTTGTAGCGCTTGGCAAATCCAGGCAGGCTGTATTTTTTTCCTTATTCCGCAAGGTTATCATCGTAATTCCTCTGACGTTATGGCTTCCTACCATAGCCAGTCTTGGTACAGACGGAGTATTCCTTGCAGAGCCTGTATCTAATTTTATCGGAGGAACGGCCTGTTTCGTCACCATGCTTCTGACTGTATGGAGGACTCTGGACAAACGAAAGTAATTTTCTGTAAAATTCAAGGATTTCCTTTGATTTTCCAAGCATAATCCTGTCCTTTCTTCACATTCATTGACTTTTATTGACAATTTTTGTATACTGTTATTAGTTCAATTGTAAAAATTGACGAAAATTCTTCAAAAAAGGATTTTTGAAAGGAGGACGAGAGTATGTGGGGACATATATTCGATCTACAAAATCCGCTGGTTGGAGCGGATAACACATGGGTGCTGTGGGCTATCTGTGCTACCGGCGCCGCTGCCGCAATATATCTGGAGCAGAGATATAAATGGGCAGCAAAAATGACCGGTGCCATCGTTGCACTGATTTTCGCAATCATCTTATCGAACTTTGGAATCATTCCAATGGACGCTCCTGTATGGGATGCCGTATGGGGTTACGTTGTACCACTTTCCATTCCTCTGTTATTACTACAGTGCGATATGAGAAAGATCGGAAAGGAATCCGGACGTATCCTGATTATATTCCTGATCGGCTCGGTAGGTACCGCTTGCGGCGCGCTTCTTGCTTATGCGGCGCTCCACAAATTTATTCCGGAACTTGCCGGACTTGCGGGCGTATTTACCGGAACCTATATCGGAGGCACGGTAAACTTTGCCGCTCTTGGAGCAGCATTCGATGTATCTGGCGACATGATATCTGCTGCAACGGTTGCAGATAACTTGCTGATGGTACTGTACTTCTTCGTACTGATAGCAATGCCATCTATCGGATTCTTCCGCAAGCATTTCAAGCATCCATATGTGGATGAAGTGGAAGCGGCTGCCGGAGCCAATGTAAAGGAAAATGAGACAAATGCTTCTGCGTTCTGGGGCAGAAAAGAAATCTCCCTGAAAGATATCGCATTGGCCGCTGCAACAGGATTTGTCATTGTTGCGCTGTCTAACGTAATATCTACAGGACTTGCAGGCGTGATACCGACATCTAATACATTCCTGCAGATAATCAATACGCTGTTCGGAAATATGTACTTATGGATTACGACAATTGCCATGCTTTGTGCAACATTTGCACCTAAGTTCTTTGGCGAGATCAAAGGTACGCAGGAACTGGGTACATTCTTAATCTACCTGTTCTTCTTCGTAATCGGTGTTCCGGCATCCGTACCTATGATTATCAAGAATTCGCCGTTACTGCTCTTATTTGCGGCTATCATCGTAATCGTAAATATGCTTTTCAGCCTGATCGCCGGAAAGTTATTGAAGTTCAATCTGGAAGATATTATCCTTGCTTCCAATGCTAACATCGGCGGACCAACAACGGCCGTTGCTATGGCTGTATCTAAGGGCTGGACCAAGCTGGTAGGACCTATCGTACTGATTGGTACTCTGGGATATGTACTTGGAACATACTTTGGATTGATTGTAGGCAGCATCTTAGGATTATAAAACTGAATAACATCCTGAATCCAGGAAAATGATCAGGGACGGACAACTGTCCGTCCCTGATTTATTTAGACTTATCTACACAAAAGAAAGGAAGTGTTTTTATGAACTTTGATGCACATTCTGATATTTGGACCGATGTAACGCAGCACCATCTAAAGGGAGAACGTGATATCTTCCGTAAATATCATTATGAACGGCTGAAAAAAGGGCAGATCGAAGGAGGCATCTTCGTAATATGGAATGATCCTCCCTATGACAAGGACCCGCTGAAGCGTACCCGCCAGATGATGGAGGCCATTGCCTGCGAAGAGCCTGATTGTGCTGATATCCTTAAGGTATCGCGCTCATACTCCGATATGATGACTGCAAGAAGCGAAGGAAAGATGTATGCATTTATCGGACTGGAAGGTTTAAAGAGCATTGGGGAAGACTTAGACCTTATCGACGAGTTCTACCAATTTGGCGCAAGGCATGCAGGGCTTACCTGGAATGAGGAAAATCCTCTGGCTACCGGAGCCCTTGGCACCCCGGAGCGTGGGTTAACAGACGTAGGACGCAGGGCGGTGAGAAAGATTCAGGATCTGGGAATGATACTGGATGTATCCCATCTAAATGATGCGTCCTTCTGGGATCTCCTTGACACTGCCACAGGCCCTGTTGTAGCAACCCACTCGAACTGCCGGGCACTGTGCAACCGCCCGCGGAATCTGATGGATGACCAGTTAAAAGAACTGGCACGCACAGGCGGCATAGTCGGGCTCAATTCATTCAACGAATTCGTTCATATGGAGGAAGATAAGCAGACTCTGGAAAACCTGGTCAAGCATCTTGTCCATATGGTGGAAGTAATGGGCATTGATCATGTCGGTTTCGGATTTGACTTTTCTGAATTCCTGGAGGGAGATACCTTGGGCTCTTTTAGCAGCCAGTCTACTCCTTTTACCATCGGACTTGAGGATGCTTCTTATGTACCAAATGTCATTGAAGAAATGAAGCGCGTCGGATTCCACGAAGATGAGATTGAAAAGATCGCCTATAAGAACTGGCACAGAATTATCAAAGAAGTAATCAAATAGTAGACATAAAGGATGGCGGAAGCAAGGAACCAATTGCTTCCGCCTCTTTCTTATGTCTTTGTGATAAATATCCATCCCGGCTCATACGTTATATTAAAAAGCCAGACGAGGATTTTATATGCTGAATTATCTGTGGGCCGGCATGATACTGATTGGCATTATCTTTGCCGCCTTTACCGGACGCATGCCGGATATTACCAATGCAGCCATTGACTCTTCCAAAGAGGCCATTACCTTGTGCATCACTATGATGGGCGTCATGTCCTTCTGGGTGGGTCTTATGGAAATTGCGACGAAGGCCGGAATCATTAAGGGCGCTTCCAAAAAGATCCGTCCGATTATACGCTTCTTATTCCCAAGACTCCCCGCCGGGCACCCTGCCGAGGAACACATCACCACCAATATCATAGCCAATGTCCTGGGACTGGGCTGGGCAGCAACGCCAGCCGGACTGCGCGCCATGGACGAACTCGGTAAATTAGAGGAAGACAGGCGAAGCCACCGGCTTCCAGGTCCGGTACGTCCAAAGGGAATTGCCAGTAATGAGATGTGCACCTTTCTGATTATCAACATCTCCTCCCTGCAATTAATTCCGGTAAATGTCATTGCCTACCGGAGCCAGTATGGAAGCGTCAATCCTGCTGCCATCGTAGGCGCCGGAATCATTTCCACTGCCATAAGTACGGCTGTTGCCGTCATTTACTGTAAAATTATGGACCGTTCGTAGCAGGCGCAATAGAGTAATATAGAGCAGGACCCTTGCCTATGGCCCTGCTCCGTCTGTCTTCTTTATTGATGTACATAATATATCTGTACCATATCCTGCCGCACGATCCCATTCGCAACGCTAAAATTTTTTAACACTACAATATTATAACAGATTTTCTTGGATCGGTTATTCAAGTTCTTTGGGATTAATCTTCTTTTGTCTTAATTTCAAGTAGACGATTTCCCTGAACAGCGCATATACTACAGAGATAATCGGTATAAAAATCAGCATTCCAACGATCCCCAACAGGCTTCCTCCGATGCTGACTGCCGCCAATACCCAGATGGATGGAAGTCCTACTGAATTACCTACTACGTGAGGATAGATCAGATTCCCCTCTATCTGCTGGAGTACCAGGAACAAGATTACAAACATAAGCGCCTTAAATGGATCTACCATAAATATCAGGAAGGCTCCCAAGGCACAGCCGATAAATGCGCCGAATATTGGGATCAAGGCCGTAAACGCGATCACAATCCCCACCAGCAAAGCATAGGGTAGTTTGAAAAACATCATGGTTATGACAAACATGCTTCCTAAGATAATGGCCTCCAGGCACTGGCCGGTCAGGAAGTTTGAGAACGTATTGTAGGTCAGAGATAATACTTCCATTGCAGCCTCAGCCCGGCCTTTCCTTACAAAGGCAAATAAGACCTTTTTAGCCTGAATACCCAGTTTTTCCTTTTGAAGCAGGATATAGACCGCAAATACAAATGCGATAAAGAAGGTCGTAATCCCGCTCACAATGCTCTTTGCGGCAGTAATCGTAGAATCAAGCACGCTCCCTGCCCCATTCTTGAAGAAATCTATGCCTGCGTCCATGATCTTATTCCAATCGAATTTCAGGCTGTTGACCCAGGTCATAATCTCCTTATTGTCATGGAATAATTTTTCCGCCCATTCCTGTACTTTTGGGATAAACGCCTGAATGCTGCTTCCAAGATTAGAGAATGTATCCCCTAATTGTGGAATCAAAACAAACATTACAAGTGCCACAATGCCAAACACTCCGAATATTACGATCAGCATACTGACCGGACGGGCAATCTTCTTCTGTATCTTATGCCTTTCTACCCTCTCCGGCGCGAATAGATGCCTCTGTATAAAATTCATCGGCACATTCAAAATGAATGCAATCGCGCCGCCAAGCACGAATGGAAATATGACATGAAAGATAAATGCAAGAACCGATACCACCACATCATACTTCCACAGACAGGCTACAACCAATGCGGCAAACACAATCAATCCTTTTATTCTTTTTACCGTCTCTCTACTTAATTCCATAAAATCTCCTGTTCCTATCTAGAATTTCTAATCCATTTCAACAACTGTACCACAGGAAGATTCAATAATGCAAGTCCATATACTGTAAGCAGCTGCCCAATATTTAGGCTTGCTACTTTGAATATTCCCTGCAGCCCCGGAATCATCAGTACGCCTGTAATCAGCACAAGCCCAATTAAAAATGCTCCGATCAGGTAGATATTATTAAAAAATCTTTTCGTAAATAATACCGGACGGCTGGATTTACAGTTAAATCCATGGACAAGCCGGCTGGTGCACAAAGTACCAAATGCCATCGTGCTTGCCAGAACGGCATCACCGCTTCTGTATCCAATCAAAAATGCCGCCATCGTCATAATGCCTATGCCAAGCCCCTCAGTGCCTATGCTCAGAAGATACTGCTTTGTAAGGATAGATTCATTCATGGGGCGCGGCTTCTGCTTCATGACTTCCTTGGAATGCGGCTCCAGTCCCAATGCAATGGCTGGAAGACTATCGGTCAGAAGGTTGATAAAAAGCAGATGCACTGGCGCAAATGGTACTGGAAGTCCGGCAATTGATGCATACAGTACGGCCAATATTGCGCCAAAGTTTCCAGACAGCAGAAATTGTATGGAATTCTTGATATTCTGATATATATTTCGTCCATTCTCAACTGCCTTAATAATTGTTGCAAAGTTATCATCCGTCAAAACCATTGCCGCCGCGTCCTTGGATACTTCGCTTCCTGTAATTCCCATGGCAACGCCTATATTGGCCTGCTTCAGAGCCGGCGCATCATTTACCCCGTCCCCAGTCATGGCTACGATATTTCCTTTCTCCTGCCATGCCCGCACAATTCTGATCTTATGCTCCGGGGATACCCTGGCATATACTGATATCTTCTCTACAAAATCTTTCAGTTCTTCATCTGACATTTCTTCTATCACAGCGCCTTCGCAAGCCTCTGATTCATCCTTCAGTATGCCGATCCTTTTTGCAATTGCCGCCGCGGTAATCTTATGATCGCCGGTGATCATTATAGGCCTGATTCCTGCTTTTATACATTCTTCTACCGCCGCTTTGGATTCTTCTCTCGGCGGATCCATCATTGCGATCAATCCCAGGAATGTAAGGCCCTCTTCATCTTCTATAGATAATTCTTTCTCTCCATCCAGTTCTTTATATGCGAATGCCAGGACTCTCAACCCGTCTCTGGAAAACTCCAGATTCTGTATCTCGATCTGCATTTGATCCTCGTCCGTTATCTCCCTAACAGTATCGCCAATCCTGATGTGGCTCATACGCCTCAGAAGGACATCTACCGCCCCCTTGACTACCATCACATATCGATCATCGAAGACATGTGCTGTAGACATCAATTTCCTGTCACTGTCAAATGGGACTTCCGACATACGAGGATACCGTTCCCTGGTCATAGCCGCTTCCATGCCAAGATTGCTTCCAAGATTGATCAATGCCGTTTCCGTCGGATCTCCTATTTCCTGTCCATCTGTATTAGTGGAATCGTTACAGAGCATGCTGCAATTAAGAAGCATCTTCTGGTTTCTGTTATCAAGATTAATATCAGCCACGGAGATTCTCTTTCCATCCACATAATAGTCTTCCACTGTCATTTTATTCTGCGTCAGAGTTCCTGTCTTATCCGAGCAGATGATGGATACGCTCCCCAGGCCCTCAACCGCTTGAAGTTTTCTTATAATTGCATGCTCCTTGGCCATTTTCTGGGTGCCAAATGACAGTACGATCGTTACGATAGAACTAAGCGCCTCCGGAATCGCTGCTACGGCCAGGGCTACCGCAAATAAGAATGCATCTACCGCAGAACCGCCCCTTATCACATTGATGGCAAATAGAACTGCGCAGAATACAAGTATAATGATAGACAGTTTCTTTCCAAAATCATCCAGATTTATCTGGAGGGGCGTTCGTTTTTCCGATGTTGTCTTCAATAGTTTGGCAATCTTTCCTACTTCCGTCTCCATTCCAATTGCCGTAACTTCAAATGTCCCTCTTCCATATGTGGAAAAACTTCCAGAGAACACTCTGTTCGTCTGGTCTCCCAATGCAGCGCCCTCCGGCACCTCTTCCAACGACTTCTCCACGGACAGGCTCTCTCCTGTTAGCGCGCTCTCATCGACCTTGAGGCTTGCACACTCCAAAAGTTTTCCGTCCGCAGGAATACAGTCACCTGCCTCAATTACTACCTCATCTCCAACAGTTACTTCTCTGGATGGTATCTGTATCACCACGCCATCTCTGATTACCTTTGCCTCAGGCGCTGACAGTTGTTTTAGACTGTTTAGCGACTGCTCTGCCTTTACCGTCTGCACGGTCCCTAGAATCGCATTAATAGTAATGACGATAAATATAACGGCCGCGCTCTCTGCATCTCCCAGAAAGCCTGATACGATTGCTGCAATAATCAGAATAATGACAAGAAAATCTTTGAATTGCTCCAGGAATATCTGGATCATGCTTTTTTTCTTGCCTTCTACCAGTTCATTAAATCCATAAATCTCTTGGTTTTTTCTTGCTTGTTCACTTGTTAGCATTGCTTGCCCTCTCTTTCCTCCTGCAATGGGATAAAAAAAATAGACCCCTATTGCACAGAATTACTATGCAATAAAAGTCTCACCATTTCATTACGATACGGATGATTGCTCATCGTACTGACGACATCGCAAACGCCGGACTATTAGACCTAAGCGCCAGTTACTCCCTTTTATTATTACCTAATATACAAGAAAATATTCCTTATGTCAACACATTTACTTATTAAAGTAAAAAGAGACAGTACCTATTACGGTATCTGTCTCCCTCTCATTCCATGAGCGTGCGGGGATTCGAACCCCGGACAACTTGATTAAAAGTCAAGTGCTCTACCACCTGAGCTACACGCCCATATCGAATAT
>JABLTR010017215.1_pt1 | contig 59927 bp, 61 predicted proteins | sample 7160071 | NCBI WGS metagenome assembly JABLTR01 (sample SAMN14651230, study PRJNA627086) | human gut metagenome | isolation source: feces | host: Homo sapiens | reverse complement strand
TTTTACACCTAATTGGGGATAAAACAGCTCATGGCGGGCGGCGGCATCATCGTGCTGGGCACGACCCTGATCCCTCTGCTGTCTACCCTGTTTTAAGGGTAGCTGCCGATGGGTATTCTCACCGAATGGATCACGGAATGGCTCAAAGGGCTTTTGATCGAGGGCATCATGGGAAACCTCGAGGGGCTGTTTGACACGGTGAATACCCGCGTCGGGGAAATATCCGTACAGGTGGGGACTACCCCGGCGGCATGGAACGCCGGGGTGTTCTCCCTGATACGGCAGCTTTCCGAAACGGTGATATTGCCGATTGCCGGATTGATCCTGACCTTCGTTGCCACCTATGAGTTGATCCAGATGATACTGGAAAAGAACAATATGCACGAGTTCGACGTGGCGAATATCTACAAATGGGTATTCAAAACCACTTGTGCCATCCTGATCCTGTCCAACACGTTCAATATCGTCATGGCGGTCTTTGACGTGTCGCAAAGCGTGATCGCAAGCGCGGCGGGCATTGTCACAGGCGCAACCAACATCACGCCGGATATGCTGGCCGATCTGGAAATGACCCTTGAAACGATGGAGCTTGGCCCTCTGCTGGGCCTGTTCCTGCAATCGTTCCTCATTAAGTTTACCATGCTGGCGCTGAACATTTTTATTTTCGTGATCGTCTATGGCCGCATGATCGAGATATATCTGCTGACCAGTTTAGCCCCCATCCCCGTGGCGACGCTCTCCAACCGGGAGCTTGGCACGATGGGCCAGAATTATCTGCGCTCCCTGTTTGCCGTGGGCTTTCAGGGTATGCTGATCCTCGTCTGCGTGGCGATCTATGCGGTGCTCATTCAGGGGATCGCCACAAGCGGAGATCCTATCGGCGCGATTTGGGGCTGTATCGGCTATACGGTGCTTCTGTGCTTCATGCTGATGAAAACCGGGACGATCTCCAAAAGCATCTTCAGCGCCCATTGAGAAAGGAAAGGTGATCTTATCGCTGATACCGCCGCTTCTGGTCATGGTGGCCAGAGGCCGATCCAGGAGGGCCTGCACCTCTCTGACGGCATTGAGGGCCTGCGTTCCCTGCCGAAGCATAGCGTGGATATGCTTCTGACCGATCCGCCCTACGGCACGACCCGGAACTTTTGGGATGTGCCGCTGCCGCTCCCGGAGCTGTGGGAGGCGGTGAAATGGGCCGTCAAGCCGGAGGGCGCGGTGCTGTTTTTCGCACAATGCCCCTATGACAAGGTGCTGGGCGCGTCCAACCTCGCCATGCTCCGTTATGAGTGGGTATGGTACAAAAGCCGCTGCACGGGTTTTCTCAACGCCCGCCGCGCTCCGCTGAAAAAGACGGAGAACATTCTGGTGTTCTACCAAAAGTCCCCGGCCTATTTCCCGCAGTTTGAACAGGGCAAGCCGTACAAGAAAATCCACCGTTGCAGCGGGAGCAGCCCCAACTACGGAAAGTTTGAACGCACCAGCGGCGAGTCCGATGGGCAGCGCTTTCCGGGGAATGTGCTGGCGTTTCCCACAGTGACAACCACCGTGCATCCCACGCAGAAGCCCGTGGCCCTGTGCGAGTACCTGATCCGCACCTACACACGCCCCGGCGAGGTGGTGGCGGACATCTGCGCTGGCTCCGGCACAACTGCCGTGGCCGCGCTGAACACGGGCCGCCGCTTCGTCTGCTTTGAAACCGCCCCGGCCTTTTACGGCCCCGCCACGGAGCGCATCCGGCGGGCGCGGGAGGCTGTGGCATCTGGCGGGAAAGGAGAATGATGACAGGAACCTACGAAATTATTTACGCCGATCCCCCATGGCGCTACTCGGCTAAGAAAGTGCAGGGGGCGGCAGAAAACCATTACCCCACCATGAGCATTGATGAATTGTGCGCGCTGCCTGTGGCCGAGCTTGCGGCCAAGGACAGCGCCCTTTTCATGTGGGCCACGTTCCCGCAGCTCCCGGAGGCCCTGCGGCTTATCCGTGCGTGGGGCTTCACCTATAAAAGCGTCGCTTTTGTCTGGCTCAAAAAGAACAAAAAGGCGGATAGCTGGTTTTATGGGCTGGGCTTCTGGACGAGGGCAAATGCCGAGGTCTGCCTGCTGGCGACCAAGGGACACCCCAAGCGGCAGGCCGCCGATATTCACCAGTTTATCATTTCTCCCATCGAGGCCCACAGCAAAAAGCCGGACGAAACGCGGGACAAGATCGTTGCCCTCATGGGCGACAGGCCCCGTGTGGAGCTGTTCGCACGGCAGACCACTCCCGGCTGGGACGTGTGGGGCAACGAGGTGGAGCCGACAGCGGGCCTCTGGTCACGGTGTCCAGAAGATAGCGGAAAGGAGGATGTTTCTTGCCCTATGTGAATGTTCCCAACGATCTTTCCAAGATCAAAACGAAAATTGCCTTTAACCTCACCCGCCGCCAGCTTATCTGCTTCGGCGGCGCGGCTGCCGTGGGCATCCCCGTGTATCTGCTGACCCGTCACGCGCTGGGCGGCACCGGGGCGATGTTCCTGATGATCGCGCTCATGCTCCCGGCCTTTTTTATGGCGATGTATGAGCGTGACGGCCTGCCCTTTGAAAAGGTAGCCCGGAATATTATCCGGGCTAAGTTCCTGCGGCCCGGTGTGAGGCCCTATCAGACACAGAATATCTACGCCCCGTTTGCGGGAAAGGAGGTCACACAGCTTGATCAAAAGCCCCAAGAAATCAAAAAGCCTGACACGGGCCGGTAATCGTCCGGCGACCATATCGGCCCAGCAGCCCATTCCCTATGTGCGGATGCTGCCGGACGGCATTTGTCAGCTTTCCGGCGGTGTCTACACAAAAACGCTGGAATATGAGGACATCAACTATTCCGTTGCGTCCGCCGAGGATCAGACGGCCATTTTCGGCGGCTGGAGTTCGTGGCTGAATTATTTTGACAGTTCGCTGCCGTTCCAGCTTTCCTTTGTCAACCGCCGCAGCCGCTCCGGGAGCCGCTACAAGGTGAATATCTCCGAGGCGGATGACCGCTTCAACAGCGTCCGCACGGAATACACGGGGATGCTGAAAAACCAGATCGCCAAAAGCAACAACGGTATCGAACGGGCCAAGTACGTCACCTTTTGCATCCCCGCTGAAAATGTGGCCGCCGCCCGGCCCCGTCTGGAACGTGTAGAGGCGGACGTGATCGGCAACTTTAAGCGGCTGGGGGTACAGAGCCAGCCCCTTGACGGGCGGGAGCGTCTGGCCCTGCTGCACGGCCAGCTTCACCCCGGCAGCCGGGAGCCGTTCCGCTTCAAGTGGGCGGACATCGCCCATACGGGCATGGGAACGAAAGACTTTATCGTGCCGGACAGCTTTGACTTCCGGCAGAGCCGCTCGTTCCGCGTGGGCCAGACATGGGGCGCGGCGTCCTATTTGCAGATTATGGCGTCGGAGCTGTCGGACAAGCTGCTGTTGGAGATTTTGGAGCTGGATGCCGAGCTGACTGTCACCATGCACATTCAGACGGTGGATCAGGTCAAGGCCATTAAAACGGTCAAGGGTAAAATCTCCGACATCGACAAGATGAAAGTGGAGGAGCAGCGCAAGGCTACCCGCGCCGGATATGACCCTGACATTCTCCCGCCCGATCTCGTCACCTTTTCCAAGGATGCCGCTGAGCTGCTGGCCGACCTGCAAAGCCGCAACGAGCGAATGTTCCTCTTGACGTTCCTGATCGTCAACACCGCCCCCACGCGGGAGCGGCTGGAAAACGACATTTTCACCGTGAACGGCATCGCACAGAAATATAACTGCGCCGTCAAGCGGCTGGACTGGCAGCAGGAGCAGGGCTATATGTCCTCGCTGGCCCTCGGCTACAACGGCATTGAAATTCAGCGCGGCATGACTACCAGCTCCACGGCCATCTTCGTTCCCTTTATGACGCGGGAGCTTCGTATGGATGGCCCGTCCCTCTATTACGGCATGAACGCCCTATCCCATAACGTCATCATGGCTGACCGCAAAAAGCTGAAATCCGCCAACGGTCTTTACCTCGGCTCCACGGGCAGCGGCAAGAGCTTTGCCGCCAAGCGTGAATTGCTGAACGTCTTTCTTGCCATCCCGCAGGATCGCATCATCGTGGTAGACCCGATGGGCGAATATGCTCCGCTGGTGGAACGGCTGGGCGGTCAGGTCATCGAGATCGCGCCGGACAGCCCCAACCACATTTCCCCGATGGATGTTCAGATGGACATGGGCGGTGGGGATAGCCCTCTGTCCCTGAAAGCGGATTTTCTGCTGTCGCTGTGTGAGCTGGTGGTGGGAGGCCGGGACGGTTTGCAGCCTATTGAGAAAACCGTCATTGACCGCTGTGTGCGGCAGGTGTACCGGGAAATGGCGCTGGGGCTGGAAACGGCCAAAACGCCGCTGCTCCAAGATTTGTATGAGGAGCTGCTGCGCCAGCCGGAGCCGGAGGCCAAGCGGATCGCCACGGCGCTGGAGCTTTACTGCACAGGCTCCCTCAACCTCTTTAACCATCCTACCAACGTCAACCTCAATTCCCGCGTGGTTTGCTTTGTGCTGAAAGGCATGGGCGAAAATCTCCGCAAGATCGCCATGCACATCACCAACGATTTTGTCACCTCTGCGGTGGGAACCAACTTCAAAAACGGTGTGGCGACATGGTGCTATTTTGACGAGTTCCATATTCTGCTCCGCGATCCGCTGACCGCCAGCTATTTCGTAACCGTCTGGAAGATGCTCCGCAAACAGGGCTGTGTCCCCTCGGCCCTGACGCAGAATGTGAAAGACCTGCTGGCCAGCCGGGAGATCGAGAACATTCTGGACAACACCGATTTTATGGTGTTGCTGTCGCAGGCGCAGAGTGACCGCGCCATTCTTGCCAAGCAGATCGGCATTTCAGAGCACCAGCTATCGTATATCACGCAGTCCAACTCCGGCGAAGGCCTGCTGTTCTATGGCAGCGTCACCATCCCGTTTGTTGACCGCTTCCCCCGTGGCGAGATCTACGACCTGCTGACCACCAAGCCGGAGGACGCTGCCAATGGAAAACAGGCAGAATAAGCCGCCCGAGGGCGGGGCTGCGTCTGGTCACGGTGGCCAGAAGTTCCACACCAACAGCGAACAGGCCAAGCTCCACAAGTCCAAGCTCCGCATGGAGAGCCGGGAGGAGCGGCTGAACAAGGCCCGTGAAAGGCTGGCGAACCAGAAGCCGCCGAAAAAGCCCGGCCCCATCAAGCGGATCGCACGGATCGCCGGACACGAAACCCACGCTTTTCTGCATGGAAAGGTGTATCAGGAGGAGCGCGACAATGTAGGCGTGGAGGGCGGTCATTTTGTGGAGCGTTCCGGCGAGGCCGCGCTGCACTATGGGCGGCACAAGGTACGCAGGGCCATCCGGGAGCACCCGGCCAAGGCTGCCGCCCGTGCGGAGTCCCGGTACATCAAGGCCACGGCGGACTACCATTCCCGCAAGTTCGCACAGGAGCAGCCGGAGGCGCAAAGCGCCGCCGCCCGGTTATGGCACCGCCACAAGCTGAAACGGGAGTACCAGCGCAAGGCGCGGGAAACCGCCAAGCAGACCGCCAAGGCCGCCGAACAAACCGTATCGGCCACGGAGCGGTTTGTCCGGGAAGCGGCAGCGTTCGTCAAGCGGCATCCCGTGGGGACGCTGCTTGCGCTGGGCTGCCTGCTGGTGGTGCTGACCCTGCAATCGTGTATGTCCTCGATGGTGTCCGTGGGAAACAGCACCCTTGCGGCCATCGCCGCCAGCACCTATAAGGCGGAGGACGCGGATATGCTGGGAGCTGAGGCCGCCTACTGCGCTCTGGAGGACGAGCTGCAACGCTACCTCAACACCTACACCCGCACCCACGATTACGACGAATACCATTTTGACCTCGACACCATTGAACACGATCCCTATGTACTGATCTCCATGATCTCCGCACTCCATGAGGGCGCGTGGACGCTGGACGAGGTGCGCGGGACGCTGCAAGACCTCTTTGACCGCCAGTACATTTTGACCGAGGATGTGGTGGTGGAGGTGCGCTACCGTACCGTTACCCGGACGGACAGCGAGGGCAACGACTATGAGGTGGAGGTGCCGTACAACTATTACATCTGCTATGTCACGCTGGAAAACTTCAACCTTTCCCACGTCCCGGTTTACATGATGTCCGAGGAGCAGCTTTCCATGTATGCCCTGTATATGTCCACGCTGGGAAACCGGCCTGATCTGTTCCCCTCGTCCGGCTATATCGGGAAATACATCACCAACCGCCCGCCGGAGCATGAAGTCCCGGAGTCCTATCTGGACGATGAAACCTTTGCCGCCATTCTGAAAGAAGCGGAAAAGTATCTCGGTTTCCCCTATGTGTGGGGCGGCAGCAGTCCGTCCACATCCTTTGACTGCTCCGGCTTCGTCAGCTATGTCTACAATCAATGCGGCTGGAGCTTCGGGCGGCTGGGGGCGCAGGGCCTTTATAACATCTGCTCCCGGACGAGCAGCCCCCGCCCCGGTGATCTGGTATTCTTTGTCGGCACCTATGACACAGCGGGTATTTCTCATGTGGGCATCTATGTGGGCGACGGCTGGATGCTCCATTGTGGCGACCCTATCAGCTATGCCAACCTGAACAGCAGCTATTGGCAGTCCCATCTTTACGCCTACGGGCGACTACCGTAAAGGAGGTTTTTTGATATGGCAATTACGAAAAGCGCAAAGATCGAGGCCGAGATTGAAAAGGTCAAGGCCAAAATTGCCGAGCAACAGGCACGGCTTAAAGAACTGGAGCAGAAGAAGCTGGAGGCGGAAAACAGCGAGATCGTGGAGATCGTGCGCGGCATGAGTATCTCCCTTGCCGATCTGCCGCTGGTGCTCCAGCAGCTCCGGAGCGGCGCTTCTGGTCACAGTGGCCAGAAGCCGACAGAACAGGCGGAGGTGACGGAATGAAAAAACTGCGGCTTTTGCTGATAACGCTTTGTGTGTCCGTCCTCATGGGTAGTATGGCGGTCACGGCCTACGCCGGGGGCGGTGAGGAATGGGACGGCCTTGACCCGGTGGAGCCGTTGCCCGCCGAAACCGTTGACCCCGGCGAGGGCTTTACCGAGGATGGAAACCTTGTGACCCGTGATCTGCTCTACGATAAGGCCACCAACAAGCAGTTCATCACGGTGCAGACCAGCGGCGGCAACACCTTTTACATCGTCATTGACTACGACAAGCCCACCGATGAGGACGGCGAGCAGTATCAGACCTACTTTTTGAACATGGTGGACGAGGCCGACCTGCTGGCGGCGATGCAGGCGGCGGGCGGTGAGCTGCCGGAGTGTTCGTGCGTGGATAAATGCGCCGTTGGTGCTATCAACACGGATTGTATCGTCTGTGCCGTGAACATGGGCGAGTGCCAGGGCAAGGCTCCCGAGCCAGCGCCCGTGGTGGAGCCGGAGCCTGACCCCGAGCCGGAACAGCCCAAGGCCACGGGCAACGGCGGTATGCTTCTGCTGGCGCTGGCCGTGGTGGTCATTGGCGGCGGTGCTGGCTGGTACTTCAAAATCTACCGTCCAAAGAAGCAGCGGGCCGCTGAGTCCGAGGCAGACTACGGCGGTGAGTATGACGGCGCGGAGGACTATGACGAAACTGATCCCGAGGATGACGGGCCGCCGTGGGACGAGGACGGTGAAGAATGAGATTTACCAACAGCCCCTATGAGGACTTTATGAAAGAAAAAAGCTACTTCAAGGGCGTCCCGCCCAACCTGCCGCCTAAAGGCTCTCGCTGCGATGGCTGCCCCTATTGGCACGGGATCGGCTGCGTGTTTTGCTACCGGGAGCAGCTTCGGTCAAAGACAGGGGGCAAACATGAGCCGTGAATTGACCCGGCAGGAAAAGGCGGCGATCCGCTCCCTTGTGAAACGGTGGTGCGCCAACTATGACAAGGACGCTGGCTGCCTGCCGCTGGATTGCGAGTGCTATATGCTGGGGAAATGCTGGACAGGCGCTTATTGCCGCTATTTCCGTTCGGCGGTGCTGCCCCTCGATCCCGTGCTGGAAAGGTCGCTGACCGTGGAGGCCGTGGTGGAAACCCGGCCCTGTCCGGTGTGCGGCAGGGCTTTTCCCCCGGACGGGCGGCAGCGGTATTGTTCCCCGGCCTGCGCCCATGCCGCAAGGCGGCAGAAGCAGCGCGGCTATATGCGGAAATACCGGGGGTAGGCTGTGAGCATTTGACCCCGGAAAACTCCGTTGATTGCAGGGCTTTCCGGGGCCGCTTCATGGGCGGGGCGTATGATTTCATAGCCCCGCCCGTTTTTGCAGAAATATTGCTAACATTTTGGAAAGGAGGACGTATGGACAAAAACCAAGGCTATGAGATCATTCAGGCCGTCATGCTGGAAAATGGTAGGGGCTTTGCGCTGGGGCATAACCCAGCAGCCCCCTCGCCCTATGTCACATGGGCCTGCTATGATGACAAGGACGGCCAGCGGCAGTATGAATGGGGGCATTACGGCAGCGACCGTGCTGCTCTGGAACAGGACTTTGCGGCGCGGGTGCAGGAATACCAGCGCCTTTACAATGTCGATGTCAGGCAGGTCGAGGCTCCCGGCCTTTACAAGTATTACTCTACCCAGCGCCCCGTGGACATTGGAACATTCCCCAAGCCGTCCCGCAACGCCCCGGATGAGATCGTCAACTACGATCAGCGTGTCCCGGTTGAAAATGGGGCATTTCTGGCGTGGGGGCATTTGACCTACACACGGCCATTGACTAAACGGCAGACATCTGACTATGAGCTGCGGCCTGCACCTGACAATCCCGACAGGCCCCGTTCGATCCGGGAACAGATGAAAACCGCCGCAAAGCAGGCCGAGGCTGACCGGGGCCAAGCTGCCCCAAAGAAAAGCGCCCCTGACCGGGGCGACAGATAGGAGGACATTTATGGATCAGGAACGCAATCCCAACAAGAACGCCGAGCTTTCTATGGAGCAGAACTATAATCAGATCGACGGCATCATCAACAATCTGCCTGCGCCGCCCCCGGAGGAAAAGCCGCTGGACAGGGTACGGGAGCATCCGCCCAAGCGCCGCAGCCGGGAGCGTGAGGAGCGTTGACAAAAAAGCGCGTCCGCAGCGTCCCCATCTATGTGTGGGTACGGCCTGACGAGCTGGAGGTCATTCGGGAGCGCATGGCCGAGGCGGGCATCCGCAACATGAGCGCCTATATCCGAAAAATGGCGCTGGGCGGCTATGTGCTCCACGTTGACCTTGAACCCGTCAAGGAGCTTGTGTCGCTCCAGCGGCGCTGTGCAAACAATCTCAATCAGGCGGCCATCCATGCCAACAGCTACGGCGGCTTGTACCCGGACGAGCTGAAGCGTCTGCAAAAGGACTATGCCGATCTGTGGGGGCCGCTGTCTGATCTGCTGGCCCAGCTCTCCGCCATTGTAACGATGTGACACAGGGGGAACGGCCTCGCGCCGTTCCCCGGCTGTCCCTGCTTCTGTTCACGATGACCAGAAGTAAGGACAACCGGGACATCCTTGAGTGCCGATTTTTTCAGAGTTATAATAGACATATACAGGAAAAAGGAGGAACCCCCTATGCGGATCATATTCAAAATCCTTGCCGCTCCCTTTGTGTTGGTGCTGACCCTGCTTGTGGCCGTGCTCTCGTTCCTGCTGAGTCTTTCCGCTGGCTTGCTCTCCATCCTCGCGTCGGTGCTGGGGCTGCTGAGTGTCCTGATGCTGTTTGTGGAGAAAGACATTTCCACGGGGATCGCGGGGCTGCTGATGGCGTTTGCCATTTCACCCTTTGGCCTGCCTGCGCTGGCCGGATGGCTGCTTGCCAAGCTGGACGAGCTGAACGGCTCCCTGCGGGGCTTCATCATGGGCTGAGTTCTGGTCACGGTGGCCAGAAGATGCAGAAAACGGCGGCTGATCCCATCCGCCGTTTGTCGTATGGAAAGGAGGGATGCCTACGGCCACAACCTACCTCAAATCCCACAAGCGGGCCGATAAGCGGACGGCCCTGCAAAGCCTGAAAGACCGCTTTGACTATGGCCTGAACCCGGAGAAGCTGGGGGCCGTTTCCTCCTACCTCTGCGATCCGGCCACGGCACACGCCGAGTTCATGCTGGTCAAAAATCAGTATCAGGGCGAAACTGACCGCAGGGCCGGACACGGGGCGTTGTGCTACCAGATCCGGCAGGCGTTCCCTCACGGCGAGGTGACGGCGGAGGAGGCCAACCGCATCGGCTATGAAACGGCGATGCGCTGGACAAAGGGCAAGTATCAATTTTTTGTCTGTACCCATATAGACAAGGAGCACATTCACAATCACATTTACTACAATTCCACCGCCTATGACCGCTCCCGGAAGTTCCGCAACTTCATCGGCTCCTCGTTCGCCCTGCGGCGGCTGTCTGACCGGGTATGTCTGGAGCACGATCTTTCCGTGATTGCAAATCCCAAGCTCCACAGCAAGGGACGGTATCTGCACTACGGTCAATGGCTGGGCGAAAATCAAAAGCTCTCACAGAAAGAACAGATCCGCCTTGCCATTGACACGGCCCTGACGGAGCGCCCCGAGGACTTCGCAGATTTTCTCCGGCGCATGGAAACCGCAGGCATACAGGTTAGGCGCGGGCGCGGCGGCGTGATCTCGTTCCTTGTGCCAGGACAACAGCGGGCGGCCCGTTTCCGGGCGTCCACGCTGGGGGACGGCTACGGCCCCGAGGACGTGCAGGCCGTCATTGACGGCAAGGCTCCCACACGAACGGCCACGGCGCAGAAAGCGCCCGCACCCCGCCGTGTCAATCTGCTGATCGATATTCAGGAGAGGATGCGTCAGGGCAAAGGCCCCGCCTATGAACGCTGGGCCAAGGTGTACAACCTTAAACAGATGGCGGCCGCGCTGCAATATCTGAAAGAGCACCAGCTATTTGAATATGACGATCTGGCCGCAAAGACCGACGCCGCCACAGAGCGTTTTCACACGCTGGCCGGGGTCATTCAGCAGACCGAGGCCGAGCTTTCCCGTGTGTCCGATCTGATGGCCGCCGTGGTGCAGTACGCAAAGACCCGCCCTGCGTTCGATGGGTACAAGGCCGCCAAGTACAGCCGGAAATACCTTGCCGAGCATGAGGCGGAACTGGCCGACTACCGGGCGGCCAAGGCGACAATGGCCGAGCTGCTGGGTGGCGAGAAGCTCCCCAAAATGGACGTGCTAAAAGAAAAACGCCGCCAACTGGCAGCGCGGAAAAAGGCTCTTTATTTGGAATACCGCAAGGCCCAGCAGGATATGCGGGAGCTGGTGGCGGTCAAGGGCAGCGTGGATCACCTGCGCGGGCTGACGGACAACCAGCGCAATAAGGAGCAGGCCCGTTAGGGACGGCGACGCAGACAATGTTTCTTCTGGTCACGGTGTCCAGAAGTCCAGCGGGTTTGGGGGCACCCCAACAAGCATTTCCGCAGCGCGGAAATTGCAAGTGTCAATACACTTGCCTTGCTTGCCATTTAGCGGCACCCCAAAAAAGCCCCCTAAAAACGAAGGCTCTTTTACTTGACCTCCGTTTCTCTGGCGTTCTTCAATGCTTGTATTGTAGCTTCAACAACTTGTAAATCCTTTTCATCCAGTGAGTTCAGCATAGCGTTGATCCGCTTTCTACAACTGCTCTCTGTATTTTTGGACGGATAAAAGTATTGGTCTACGGATATGTCAAACATCGTGACCAGTTGATAAAAAGTATTGAGGCTGGGATGCTGGCCGTCATTTTCGTTATACATGATCGTCCGTGGAGAACGGTCAACAATATAAGCCAGTTGCTCCTGTGTCATGCCGCTGGCTTCACGGGCTCGCTTGATGGCAAGCCCTATATCGTGGAAATCAAATCGTCGTTCATCTCGCTCTATCTTCATAATATCACCTAATGTAATTTTACATTTCAGGTCATAGTATTTGAACGACTTTTGTTTTCATACTGCCGACTATTTAATTTCATATCTCTGTCATTTTGTATCTCAGTAGCCTAAAAGTGCAACTCATGTTTGACAATATTGAAAAACACGAAAATTCCCATATAATAGCCATAAGGGGGTGATTTAACTTGAAAATTAGGATCAATGACAGGCCAGATATTCAAGAAATCGAAGTCATCATTAACTGTGTGGCCGATGATCCGCTTGTCAATAAAATCATATCCGCATTAAATACAGTTGATGCCAAACTTCTTTGCCGTCGGCAAGGAGAAACATTCCAGCTTGGTTTAGCAGATATTTTATATATTGAGTCCGTGGATAGAAAGACTTTTCTTTATACAGAGGAGCAGGTGTACGAAACAGATAGACGATTATATGAGTTGGAGGACTATCTGAAAGACCATTCTTTTTTTCGGACATCTAAGACAACGATCATCAATCTACGGCGAACAAAATCAATTCGGCCAGAGATTGGGGCCAGACTTTTGCTCACTATGGATAATCAGGAAAAAATTATTGTATCACGCCAATATGCTGGAAGCATTAAACACGCTTTGGGGGTGAAATAAATGAAACAATATTTCGGTGCGATCTTGCGTTTTTTCAAGGCTGTTTTCTTTACTTTTGGATTGCTTATATTCCTATTTTGCGTTCGGAGATATTTACCCGGTTTTAATGGCAGTCAGGGGGTCGGTCTGGTTGAATTGCGCCTTTGTCTGGCTATGGCAGTTGTTTTTTCTATGGCACACACTATAATCACCTCGGATCGTGTGCCTATCCGGATTAGTTTGATTGCAACCGGCATTCTTAGCTCAATTACCTGCGGTGTACTGTCGGTCTATTCAGGTATTCCATCTGCTATCATAAGGTGGTTCGATATTACAGACACCACAGTAGCAATTCTTTCGTGGTGGGCTGGCTTTTTCATCTGCTTCGTAGTATTGTTATTCATTTATTTTGTTGTGGAGCGTTATTATCGCCATTTGGAGTATCACTATAATGAGGCTCTCGCCAAGTACAAAGAAAGTAGTGGTAAAACAAAATGAAACTGAAAGTCAAAGATATTAGTAAGAATTATAACCGATATTCCGCTCTGCGTGGGGTCAATCTGGAATTAGAACCCGGCCTTTATGGACTGCTGGGGCCAAACGGGGCAGGAAAATCCACTCTGCTAAAAATCATAGCTGGTATTCTTCGGCCTACTGCTGGCAGCATACTTTTGGACAACGAGCCAGTATCGAAACTTGGGGAGCACTATCGTGCCATGCTGGGCTATATGCCGCAAGACCTGGGAATTTACCCTGAGTTTACCGCGAAACGATATTTGCTTTATATTGCCGCTTTGAAAGGACTGACAGAGGCTCAGGCCAAGGCGGAGATCGATAAGCTGTTGGAGGCCGTAGGGCTTTCCTCGAATGCAGAGCAAAAGCTAAAGGGCTTTTCCGGGGGAATGCTTCGTCGTGTTGGAATTGCTCAAACCCTGCTTTGTAATCCGCAAATCCTATTGCTGGACGAGCCTACTGCTGGTTTAGATCCACAGGAGCGTGTACGGCTACGAAATCTTTTGTCAGCGTTAGCCCAACACAGTATTATTATTTTGTCCACTCACATCGTTTCTGATGTTGAACTGATCGCAGAAAAAATAATTTTGCTTCGAGAAGGGCAAATAGCGGCCTTTGATACGGTTGCTGGCCTTGTGGGGAAGTCAACCTTGGAAGATGTGTATCTGACCTATTTTCAAAAGGAGGCGTAATATGCGGTTGCTCACAAAATTAGAGCTTGATAAGCTCATACGCCGGAAATACCTGTTGCTTGGTGGTCTGCTCCTGTTGGGGTACTCCTCATTTATGTTTTTTTCCTGTTGCATGAACTCATCCCCCACCTTTCCAGTGGAAACTGCTGACGGTGTGGAAGTAACAGGGCGTGCGGCGGCACTTTACAACAAGTCCGTTTATGAGCAATACGCAGGAGAATTGACAGACGAGGCCGTTGCTCATGTGTTGGATGACTTTGTAGATTTGCGGGATGCTCATGGGGAACATTCGTTTAACTGGCCTGTCATTTATGACAATTTCTCAATTTTTCGAGCTGCTGATCAGGCTGACCGTAAGCGTTCAGAATATGGATATATCAGCGTTGCTGATGCGGGAGTCCTATCCTTTCATTCGCCTTTAGTCTTTTCTTTTGATTATACTTGGCAGACTGCTTTTAACATTCTGTTTAACTCGAATGTAGTATTTGCCATTTTTCTTCTGATCGTGTTGGCCCCTGTCTTTTCTGAGGAGTACAGTAGCGGTGCGGCAAATGTTATTCTCTCCACTCGTTATGGAAAGAGCAAGGTGATACAAGCAAAATTTACCGCCGCTTTTTTAATTGCAGCCATCAGCGCAGTTATATTTTGTGTGGTCATCCTTTTAGCCTGTGGAGCCTATTTTGCTGGGTTCGAGGGTTGGAATGCGGATATTCAAACGCAGTTTATGTCAAATCAATCGCAAATCCCCATCCGTATGAACAACTTGCAGTTTTTCCTTGTTGTTATGCTTTTCTATTGGCTATCCGCTGTTGGAACTGCTGTGCTGGCCTGTTGCTGTTCGGCTCTATGCAAGAAGTCACTCATAGCGTTGATTATGAGCGGTGTGCTCTATTTCCTTCCCTATTTCCCGATGAAGTTAGGCGGTGTACTTGGTGAGTGGATGTTCATATTCCCCATTTGGTCTGCAAAAGCACAATGGGTATTGAGAACCGCAGAACATAAGTTAGTCAACCTATTGCCGCTCTCCTGTGAAATGCCTGTTTGGATTGTAATATTTACGCTGATTTTCACAGTAGTATCGTTTCTAATCACTTGTAAATCGTTTTCAGAATATCAAGGAACATAAGCCCTTTAATAACAGAACAATCTGCCGGACGACGGCAAAAGAAAAAAAGCCGTCGCAACGCAGACATAATTTCATGCGCCCAAGAAGCGGCGGCTCGATTTTCAGAGCCGCCGCTTCTCTTGTTACCTACAAAATAAAGCCATGAGTACGGCGGCACATAGGAGGATGCCGCCTTGCTCGTCTTTGGCTTTTTACACAGTACCCATGATTTGCACCAGCTAAAAAAAGCGTAGCCCCGCCGTCGGAGTATTCCGGCCTTGAAAGTGAAATTAAACATCATGTAATAAGATATTTATTTGCTTGCGTCCGTATAGCGCCATGCTATGCGGGCGTTTTTATACGCCCCTGCTTCTGGTCACGGTGGCCAGAGGCTCCAAGGTGCCGGGGGCCGCCTGTTCTCCATTTCAATCCGCACTCACCAACCACCTTTTGAAATGGAGGACAATTATGACGACTATCAACCTGAAACGGTATTACCCCTATATGACCGAAAATGTGATGCTGGAAGTTTCGGACGAGATCGCCGCCACCCTCTCTATGGGAGGCCGCCTGTGCGACAGCTACAAGCGGCAGAAGCGCAGAAATGGCGAGTGCTCGCTGGACACCGATCCCGGCTTTGAGGCCGACGTGCTCCGCCAGCCCATGACCCCGGACGAGTACATTGAGGCGCGGGAAACCACGTTTGCCCTCTATGACGCGCTGACCCAGCTCCCGCCCACGCAGGCCCGGCGTGTGTACCAGCACTATCTTCTCGGCATGAGCAAGGCCGAGATCGCGGCAGCCGAGGGCGTTGGCCGGAGCCGCATCTGCTGCTCCATTGAGCGCGGGCTGGCCGCTATGAAAAATATTTTGAAAAAATCTCTGTAAGAGGGAGTACATTTGCCCCCGAAACCTCCTGATAGGTGAGAGGAGTTTTCTTCCTCGCCTTGAAAACTGAATAGACAGTATTCCCGATACGAAATCCGCGTGATAGCGACGTAAGGTGCGCCGCCACGACAGCCAGTTCAGGAGGTGATGGACAAGCTGGCCGAGCGATCAACGTAGCCTTTGACCCGGTGCTGGCAAACCGGGCGCGAGGACAGCGCGGAGGATAATGAAACTTGCTCACGCCCTCCCACAGACTTGAGGGGGAGTCCCTGCGGTATGCGCCAGCCCTCCACGGGCAGCGGTGCTGTGGGGCTATGCAGCCGAAGCCATCGGCGGTCTGGAATACTCCCCGTGCCGGGGATGCGTGGCAAAAACGGCACACAACAATCATACAAGGAGCCGTCAAACCGGGTCTTTCTGTCTTATGACAGCCCAAACCATTCCGGCGCGGCGGCTCCCTATCTTGTGGATTGAAACGGAAAACAACTGTCCCGCTGCTTCTGGTCATCGTGGCCAGAGGTGGGGCAAGGTCAAAGGACGGCGCTTTTGTGCCGTCCTTTCACGTTTCCCCACGGACAATGGGAAACCATCAAATCTATTCACATCGCTGATTTTTATAGGAGGTTTTCAGATGACGGAGGCAAGAGTCGGCTATCACAAGGAAGTCAAAACCGCGTCTTTTCAGGGCAAATCCATCACCGTGGAAAACCTGACCCCGATGCTCTCTCCCCGAGCACGGGATAAGCGCAAGCGTGAAATTGAAAGCTGTCTGTATGAGGTCTTTGTGAAGTATGCGCCGGGACGGGCGCAGATGCACTAATGCGGGACATCCTTGAGATGCGGGGCTGCCAGAGGTATAATATAGGTGTAAGGTTTGGTAGCTCCTACACTGAAAGGAGCACCAAATGATTATTCGTGAAGATGCCATTTATGGCAGACAGTCCGTTGACCGCAAGGACAGTATCAGCATTGAAAGCCAGATTGAGTTCTGCAAGTATGAGTTGAGAGGAGGCAATTTCCGCAAGTACACCGACAAGGGCTATTCCGGCAAGAACACCGACAGGCCCAAGTTCCAAGAGCTGATGGCCGATATTCGCCGGGGCTTGATCAAGCGCGTGGTGGTCTACAAGCTGGATCGTATCAGCCGTTCCATTCTGGACTTCGCAACCATGATGGAAACTTTTCAGGAATACAATGTTGAGTTCGTATCTTCCACGGAGAAGTTTGACACGTCCACCCCGATGGGGCGGGCCATGCTGAATATCTGCATTGTATTCGCCCAGCTTGAACGTGAAACCATCCAGAAGCGCGTGACCGATGCCTACTATTCCCGCTGCCAGCACGGTTTTCACATGAGCGGCGCGGCCCCCTACGGCTTCCAACTGGAGCCGACCACCATTGAGGGCATCCGCACAAAAATGATGAAGCCTGACCCGGAAACGGCAGATATTGCAAAGCTGATGTTTGAGATGTACTCTCAGCCCGCAACCTCTTTCGGGGACATCGCCCGTTACTTTGCCGACGAGGGCATCCTGATCTACGGCAAGGAAATGACACGGGGCTTTATCTCCCAGCTTTTGAGAAATCCCATTTACGCGCAGGCCGACCTCGATATGTACGAGTTCTTCAAAAGTCAGGGGACGGTGGTAGTCAATGAAGCGACAGATTTTGCCGGAACAAACGGCTGCTATCTCTATCAGGGCCGGGATGTGCAGGAAAGAAAAAACAAGCACCTGAAAGATCAGATACTTGTTCTTGCTCCCAGCGAGGGGCTGGTATCGTCTGATACATGGCTGCGCTGCCGGAAGAAGCTCATGGCGAACAAGACGTTCCAAGGCGGGCGCAAGGCAAAGAATACATGGCTTGCCGGAAAGGTCAAGTGTGGCCGCTGCGGGTATGCGCTTATGAGCGTCGGCAATCCGACAGGCGTTCAATATCTCCGCTGCTCCAAGCGGGCCGACAGCAAAAGCTGTGACGGCTGCGGGACGCTCCGTACACGGGAATTTGAAAGGTTCCTGTACGGCGAGATGGTCAAGAAGCTGTCCGAGTTCCAGACGCTGACGGCAAAGCGGGAAACGGTCAATCCAAAATTGACCGCGCTGAACATGGAGCTTGCCCGCGTGGAGGACGAGATTGAAAAGCTGCTGAATACTCTGACCGGGGCTAATGCTGTGCTGCTGTCCTATGCCAACAGCAAAATCGAGGAGCTGGACACACACCGCCAAGCCTTGACAAAAGAGATCGCGGCGCTGTCGGCGGAAATCATGTCCCCGGAGCAGATCGAGCGGCTGTCGGTCTACCTCAACCAATGGGAAGAAATTGACTTTGAGGACAGGCGGCAGGTTGCCGACGGCCTGATCTCACAGATCCGCGCAACCGACGAACACGTTTCGATTGAGTGGAAAATTTGACTTTTACTTATCCATCGCACACGACAAAGGGCTGTGTGCCCTTGTCAAGCGATGTAAAAGTTGTGCAATTAAAGGTGCGGAGAAAATCTTTTGAAAAAAGTTTGGTACAAAAGCCCTCTGAATACGGATAAAGGAGGTGTTTTTCAGAAAGACAAAATCAATCGAAAAGACAAACACGAACAAAGGAGGACAACTATGGAAGAATCTATCTACAAGAACTATGACGAACTGCCGCTGTTCCTGAACGCGGCGACGGTGGCAAAGGTGCTGGGCATCGCGCCGTCCAGCAGCTATGAGCTGATGCACGAAAAAGATTTTCCCGCGCTGCGAATCGGGAATCGGATCGTCGTTCCGAAGGAAGCATTCATCCAATGGGTGGAGCAGCACACGGGAGAAACTGAGTGAAGCGCAGTCTCTGGCCGACACGCGATCCGGTCAAGGACTACTTCCCACTACCGAAGGAGATTTTCTCGCTGGGTCTGAGCGCGGCAGAAATCGCAATCTACGCCTTCCTTCTGTTCTGCGAAGATCGGCAGACCTTCCAATGCTGGCCAAGCTACCGAAAAATCGGTGAAGCGGTTGGGCTGAGTCCGAACACCATCCGCAAACACATTCGGTCACTCGAAGAACGTGGGCTGCTCGGGACAGAACCGACGATGGTTACGACGAAGGATGGTCGCAAGCGAAATGGCAATCTACGCTTCACCATCCGACCAATTCAATTCGCGCTCCAACAGGACTACGACCGGCAAATGCAGAAGCTTACCGAGGACGCGGCAAGGCGAAAATATGCCGATTTCATTGAAAATACAGGCTGAGCGTACAGCTAAAACGCCAATCCCAGCCTGTCACGCCCGTGTCGGCAGTTTGTGCGGCTTTCGCAGCCCAGCCGAGCGCGTACCCATCCAGCAGCAGAAAACCAGATGTTGCGCCGACGTGCGGGAGCGTTGCGGAAATGGTAAACGCAGAAGAAAGACGCCTGCAGGCGGATTTCGGCAGAGGGAGAAGCCGCAAGCGGCGAAGCAGGACAAAGCCGCGGGGTCGTGCGCGCCCCGCAGCGGTCACATCTGCCCGCGGTGCGGACAGTTTTGGGCTTTCGCGAGGGCGTTCCAAAAGCAGCGAAAAACAGCTGGAGGGCGTTGCAGAATGAAAAAAGCCCGCTGTTTCAAGAAAAACAGCGGAGTTCCAACGAAATTTCGAGGTGAATACAGAAAAATGGTAAAAGGAAAAGAAAAATTCGCGCTATGGCTAACGCCGGAGTGTCGGCAGCTCATTGACGATTGTTATGCAGACGATCAATGCCAGAGCCGCAGCGAGTATATCGAAAAAGCCGTTTGGTTTTATTCCGGTTTCCTGCACGCGGAGAAAGCGGAACACTATCTGCCCAAGGTCTTGCAGCAAATTCTTGCCGGGACATTGGAACGGTTTGCCGAGCGCATCGGACGGCAGCTCTTTAAGCTGGCGGTCGAGCAAAACGTCAATAATCATATCCTTGCTTCGGATACGGATATTGACGCGCGGAGCTATCAGAAAATGCGTGGGCTTAGCATGGATGAAGTCAAAAGAACGAATGGAAGAATCGACTTTGAGGATGCACTGTTAGGCGAAAGGGGCGTGTGAAAATGTCAAGGCTGATTCAAAAAGCATGCTTTCTGAATCCAAAACGCGCAGGGCGCTACATGAATTATATTGCCACCCGTGACGGTGTGGAGCTTTTGAATGAGGACGCGGACAGCATTTATATGCGCTACATTGCTACGAGACCTCGCGCAGAAAAGCACGGGGAACACGGCCTGTTTGGAGCCGAGGACGCTGTTGATTTGAAAAAGGCGACGCAGGAACTTCAAGCGCATGAGGGTAACGTCTGGACGATCATTTACTCGCTCCGCAGAGAGGATGCTGCGCGTCTCGGCTACGATAACGCCGCAAGCTGGCGGGCGCTGCTGCGCTCCAAGCAGGCAGATTTCGCGGAAGCCTTGCAGATTCCGCCGTCGCAGCTCCGCTGGTACGCAGCGTTTCATGATGAAGGCAATCACCCGCATATCCACATGATGCTCTGGTCAGATGATCCCAAGTATGGTTTCCTGCGTAAAAACAATTTGCTGCACTTGCAGTCCGTGCTGATCAATACGATCTATGCGGATGAGCTGAAAGAAATCTATATCAAGAAGGATGCCGCGTACAAGGATGTGACCGAAGCAGCGCGGGAGACCATGCGGAATAACATAGACCGTATGGAATCCATCCAAAGTCCTCCTGAAATTATTCAGCAAAAGCTGCTGGAGCTGGCAAACGAATTGACTTCCGTCAGCGGCAAAAAGCAGTACGGCTATCTCAAGAAGCCGCTGAAAGAAATGGTGGATTCCCTCGTAGACGAGCTGGAAACAATACCGGAGGTAGCGGCGTACTACGCCGAATGGAACAGCCTGCGCGATACGCTGGAGGGCTATTACAAAAGCACGCCCCGGCAACGCAACCCACTCTCCCAGCAGAAAGAGTTCCGCGCGATCAAGAATGCCATCATTCAGGAAGCGGAACGTTTGAGCCTTCAATTTGAAGAATCTTCTGCACAGACTTCGGAAGATACGCCGCTTGCAAATAAATCTGCTTCTGCGCTGCCGGAGCAGAGAAAACAGCTTCCGTCCGATTGTCTTCTGAATGCTACGGTGCGCTTGTTTCACCAGATGGGGCAGATCTTTCGCGACAATGCTGCGCCGCCCAGCAATCCAATGGGCATCCGCGCGGACTCCAAGCGCCGCAAAAAGCTCATGCAGAAGCGGATGGCACTGGGGCATAAACGGGATGACCACGAGCAGAATCAGGACTATATACAAAGCCTGTGAGTTTAAGCAGCGTTCATCGAAACAGCGCATGGGAGACATTTCTGCTGATATTCTTTAGTTTCGTATGCTATTGTACCAGCTGCTCCATGAGATACAAGCCGGCACGCGACTGGATGCGTTCAGCGGTGGTCTTTTCGTCAATTGCTCCGTCAAGATATGCCGCCAGTTCTTCCAGGATAATCTTCTCGACAGGCTCAGTCGGATAGTCCGTTTTTTGTGCATGATCGACCAGCGCGTAAAATGTGTCGATGCCCTCCTGCGTGATTTCATCTAGCGCCAGAAGCTGTGCAAACTGCTCTTGCAGTGTTTTATCGTTAACAGGCAAACGGACGATGCTCTGCTGATAGGAATCCGACAGTAGATAGCTCAAAAACGCCCACGCGCCCGCCTTCTGCCCACTTTGGTTGTTGATGGCGAGCAGGCTGTCAAAATACAGCTGGCAGTGGTTGCCGCAGTCGCTGGGATACCCATAATACACAGATTGCGCCAGGCTCGGATACATATATCGCTCCGGCTGATAGACAATGCTGTCTGCGGAATTGATCACATAATGATACAAAAGCCCGTCGCAGATGCTGACTGCATCAATATCGTCCGGCAGCGTTTCCAGCGCCGTCTGCTGCCGCCGCAGAAGCGCAAGCTGCGCGTAGAACGAATCGCAGACGAAGCTGCACGTTCCAGACTCTGCATCCACATAGTCCTGTGCGCAGCGCTTCGCCATATTCGCGGAGTAGTCGGAATTAAACGCAAAGGGATAAAGCGTTTCACCGCCTTCCTCGCACACCCGTAAAACCGTCTCCGGTCGGGAGTCCGGAAGCTGCTCTGGGTCGGCGACATAGGCCAAAATGGTATAGCTTAACGGCAGGCGATAGATACTGCTGCCTTTCTGTATCTGCTGCAGCACACTGGGGCGAATTGCCTCCAACGGCTTTGCGCTGTCCGCCTCCATCCATCGGGTCAGGTCTTCAAAGAACACCATAGCTGCGGCCATCGCGTATCATAGAGCATATAGATATCATAGCCTTTTCCCATGCCCAGCTCTGTCAGCGCCAGCTCGACCTGATTCTCGGTTTCCACCGCCGTGATGTCAATGCGATACTGCGGATACAGCTTCTGAAACTCGCGCGCCGCGAGCGCTGCGTCATAGGTTCCACCGTTATCGATAAAGAGCGTGATCGTTGTCGGGTCTTCGAGTGTTTCGCCGTCCGGCAGTTTTTCATAGAAGCACGCAGCCTCAATATCACTGTTATACGCAAAAAAGCCGGATTCCGTTTCCAAAACAGACCGATAATTATTGATAGAAAGGTTTGCGTTGTTCGCCCAGTGCAGAATCGCAGTCATCGTCCCGCTAGAAAAATCTGGGCGCAGCAGATACTCGCTGCTGCTCAGAAGCAGTGTGCCGTCCACCGCCTTTCCCATGCTCTGAATGTTCATGGCAGTGCAGGGCAGTTCTGCTTCCAGCGTCTGCGCATTCAGGCGGACAATTTTCTCCGTCTGATAGATCACGTCGCCCTCTACGCGCACATAGACCGCGCCATCTGCGCAGACGAGCTGCAGCAGTCGTCTGTCTGTATTGCTGCTTCTTGCAAGCTGTTTTCCGTCAGACCCGACACGAATAATGCAGTCGCTGAACAACAGATAGTCGTCCGTCCTGCTGCTGTCCAACGCATATGGTGTGTCCGGATAGACAGCTTGCAGCAGAATTTTCTCCATCAGCGTTCCGGTTTTGTCGTAGTGATAGATTGCATATTCGCCTTCTGTAAAATCCTGCGCTGGCTGCTTCTCGCCTGTTTCTGCAAAAACGGAGGGCAGGCCCCGAGCAGCAGTGCAAGTGTATCCCCAGCATCGCATACGCTATAGAGATACGCTGCCTCCGGCACTTCCAGCAGCTCGCTGTTACCGTTCCTGTCCGTGACGCCCAGCTTTGCGGGTGCGTTTGAAAAAGAATAAACTTTATCGTTCCAGACACATTGTCCCTCCGGATTGGAAATGCCAATGGGGTTTGGGTAAGGCGTCTGGCGGCAGCACTGCCCAGTTGGAAGCTCGGAAACGTCCACTTGCGAAGCGGCGCTTTCCGCTTTTGTGTCAGGCGTTTGCTGTGCGTTCGGTGCTACATTGTGTGCATCGCAGGCGGTCAGAAAAAGCACGAGCATCAGGGCGAATAAGAATATTGGGTTTTTCATACGTATCACCTATTATGTAGTTTATTCGGGCGCACGGAAAATCCGTGCGCCCTGTTTCGTCTGCTCGTGTATATCCGGCGGCAGTCTATGATTCCTGTTCCATCAGATATAGCGCCACACGCCGGTCGATTCTTGCCGCAACGTCCTGCGCAGAAGCGTCTTCCGCAAAATACGCGCCGCATTCTTCTTCAATGATCGTTCGCACAGCATCGTCCGTGCAGCCGTTCAAGTGGTCTGCGCGCTGCAAAATCTCCCGGAGCGATTCACAGGCACGCGCCCATTCCTCGCTGTCGTCTGCGTCCTTCCAAATGGTTTCGTTCGTCTTTTTATGAAGAACCAGCTTTCCATATTCCTGCTGCGCAAGCTTTTCCTGCGTGTCCGCGCAGAATATAAATTGCAGCAATTGCTTCGCAAGCGCCTCATTCCGGCAGCTCTGTGTCACGGCAAGATACGAGTCAGCGTTGACGCCAAAGCCTTCATAATCGGAAAACGGAAGCGGCGAAAGCGTCACCCCGGCATCAAAGGAAGAAAAACGGGCATAGTGCTCTTCTTCGCTCACAATGCCAGCCGGGCTTCGCAGCGAGACGGTCCGGAACGGCTGGTCGGTCGTCGCCGACTCAAATTCAGCGGGAAACCTTTTGCAAAATTCCAGCATTTCATAAAAGCTTTGCTGCTGGAAATTTGCTTCCATTGTATTATAATTTACAAAATCCGAAAGGCTGTCGTTCAGGAACCAGTTCAGGACAATCTCCCGCGTTGTCCATCCATATCCATCTGGGCAAAATGGGGAAAACACGTCGTCAAACTGTCGGCAAGTTTCAATTTTGCGGCTTTCCGGGAGAATTGCGTCCGGTACAGAGAATACCTCAACCGAAAATGCCGGGAACAGCACGCAAAGCGCGTCTCCGAGCGTTCCGCACGCAAGAAGATTTCCATAATATTCGTCGAATTGATTCAGTCCTGCGGCAATGCCGCTCAGATCTCGTAGCAGCCCCTTCCTGGCAAGCGATTGAAGGGTGGCGAGTTCTCCGTGAAACCACAAAACATCCGGAACGTCACCGGAAATCAGTTTGATCAGCAGCTCGTCATGAGAAGCATAGGTTTCTGCTGTTACCGTGATTTCCGGATTTTCCGCGGCAAACGCAGCCAGAACGGCCTGAATCGTTCCGGTCTCGTCGTTACAATAGCCGACACGCAGCGCCGCGTTTTGCGGCGGTGCATCCGGGAGCGCCGTGTCGGACGCTTCACGCTCGGTCAGCACATAATAGCCGGTTTGCGTGAGCAGACGCAGGCCGTCCGCCGCAACTGTCATGCCGGTTATTTCGTTGGAAATGATGCCGAGCGGCAAAAGCTGCGTCAAACGCAGAAGCTGATCGTCCCGGTATTCGCAGAGCGTATCGTCCGCAAGGAGATAGAGACAGTTTTCACCGTCACAGACGATGGACGCGCCATGCGGGAGCGTCCAAAGGCGCGTCGCCTGTGTCTGGTCGATCTGATAAAGCGCAGCCGTTCCGCTGCCTTCCGTCTGCTTCTGCTCTGTCTCATAGCCAACCGCATAGAGCGCTTCGCCGATGCTGCCGCCGCCGACCCAACGAATATCCGGCGCGACTGCTGTTATCGTCTCACCATTCAAAAGATAAAGCTGGTAGCCATATCGAAGGTATTGTGTCCTTTCGCCAAAAAGGAACTGCACACGGATGCGGTTCGGGTCATATCCGCGCGGATCGCTGGGCAAAGCAATGCGCGCTGCGGAAGGCGTTTGCAGAAACGCACTCCCGTCCTGCTCATGAAGAACATAGCGCCCGCCTTGCTGGCGGCTACACGCAATCACGTCGTCTTCCGCCGTTTCCGCAGGCTCGCTGTCTTCGCAGATCTTTCTCTCCCCGTTTTCCTCCGTGAGAAGCAGATCGCCATCTGCAAACAGGAGCGCAGAAGAAAGCTCCGTAAAGCTTGCCTGATAGGGAAAATCGGACGCTGTTTCATTCAGGGCGCGGACAGAAGGCCTTGTGGCGTCCTTCCCGCACCCCGGAAGACAGAGCAAACCTGCGATGAAAAGAATGATTCCAGGAAAAATAGTCCTTCGGTTCATGGAAGTCCTCCTCACTTTGTTTTTGCTATAGAGGTTGCCGCTTGTTGTTATACATTATTTATCAGACCCATTATATAACCCCATTTAGTGTCCGTGTTTTTTAACATTTCCCCGAAAGAATCAGACCACATGCACCTGTCCCTGTGTTTCCAAAACAGCTTCCTGTGAAAGTCCACATTCTGTGTATTCAATTCTGGAGACAAGATACAGCCCGGTTTCTTCCGACTTTCCGCGAAAATAAAAGCCTTGCTGTGCTTCCTGTATCTCAAACAGGTGCAGAAAATAAATGGCGTATGAATCGTCTGCGCCATACGACAGCAAATGCTCACCCAGGTTCAGCTTGTCATCCAGCGCATAAAACTCCATGGTTGACTCCATCCCCTGATAGCGAATCAAGACACGTTGAAAACCCAATACAGGCATACCGGGGCTGTAGCATCCGTCCGGCGCTTTCGGCAGCCTTTCGCGCCTGTGTCAGCTTTTCATAAAGTTCCATGTATTTCTCTCCTGATCTTATGGGATACCGCGATTTTTGTAAACCAAAAATCGGTTGCTTTTTCGCAAGTATTGGTTGCTTTGCAGGATTTCTGAGAATCCGCCCAGCAATCAATTTACATAATACCATTATAAAGCAGACATGAAAGATGTCAAGGATGAAGATGGAAGCTGGACTGCGCAAAAACTGCGCCGCAGTAAACAAAGAATAGGAATTTCCAAGACACACAAAACCAGCTGAAAAATATTCCGATCTTCCGAAAAAATCAGTAGACTTTGTGCCTATTCTGTGGTAGTTGTTTGTGCTACCAAAACGAAGGAGGCACAGATATGGCAAAGAAACGGGCAAACGGGGAAGGCAACATCCGCAAGCGCAAGGATGGACGCTGGGAAGGACGATACACAGCCGGATATGACGAAAAGACCGGCAAGCGGCTGATTAAGAACGTCCTCGGTAAAACGCAGGCAGAGGTAAAAGAAAAGTTGGCGAAAGCGGTTGCAGAAGCGAAAAGCGTCGATGTACGGAGAGCAGACGAGTACACGCTCGGCACATGGCTGCAAACATGGTACGAATTATATGCAAAGCCGCATCTGCGATTTTCGACCGCAGAGTATTACCGGCGCGGCATCGAACTACACATCACGCCACGTATTGGTGATATTCCACTCAAAAAGCTGACAGGGCGCGATCTGCAATGGCTCTACAAAGACCTGCAAGAACACGGACGGCTCCGCGAAGCGCAGAAGGGCAAGCAGCCGGGGCTGAGTGATTCCACGATCCGCGGCATCCACACAATGCTGCACAACGCGCTCAACCGGGCAGTGAAAGAACGCCTGATTGTCAGAAATCCAGCGGACGACTGCGTACCGCCGAAAATTCCGAAGCACGAAATGAAAATCCTGCCGCCGGAGCAGATCAAGTCCTACCTGACGGCTGCTGAGCAGCGTGGTGTCCTGCCCATGTTCTATCTGGAACTCATCAGCGGGTTACGCAAGGGCGAACTGGTTGCGCTCCAATGGTCGGACCTGGACATCGAAAATAAGACCATCTCTGTCAGCAAGCAGGCCGGACGCAACAATGCGGGCGAACCTGACATCACACGTCCGAAAACGGAAAACTCGATCAGAAAAATCTCAATTCCACAGGAGGCCGTCGATCTGCTGGTTGCAGAACACCAAAAACACCCCAGCAATCCGTGGATGTTCCCATCACCAAAAACCGGCGAGATGTACCACCCGGACTCGGTGGTCAACATCCACAAGAAGATTCTGAAAGATGCAGGACTGGAACACCTGAGATTTCACGACTTACGTCACACATTCGCAACGTTGGCACTCCAGAATGGCGTGGACGTAAAAACGGTATCGAGTATGCTCGGTCACTTTGATGCAGGCTTCACACTCCGCACCTACACCCACGTCACGCGCCAGATGCAGGAAAGTGCCGCCGAAAAGATGGAAAATTTCATGGCGCAGGTGATGTGAACAAGCAGTCAAAAAACACAGAGCGGCGGAGAGGATACCAAGCATATCCTCTCCGCCGCTCTTTGGACATTTCGCCGTGTGGGTCACGGTGTGGGTCAGGCAAATTCGCCGCCTGAAAATTCGAATAAATAAAAGAGAAAACCGGCGAAAATCTCTCAATTTTCACCGGTTTCTGGAGCTAGTGGCCGGACTTGAACCGGCGACCTGCTGATTACGAATCAGCTGCTCTACCGACTGAGCCACACTAGCATCTCGATTTAGCTTGCATATCATACCACATCATTCCCATTCTGTCAATCCTTTTTTGCAAATACACCGCACGGCAGGAATGAATTTGAAATTGGGTCATTTTTTTCTTGTGTTCCGCGGGATTTAATGTTATAATGAACAAAAGTTTTGGTTTTTTATGGAACACAAAAAACCAGGACCGAGAGGAGAAAGAAACAACGAGGAGAAGGAGGATGCTATGCAAGCAATCATCAACTTTTTTACGGGAACGCTCAATACCGTCGCGTGGCTCTACATATTCCTGCCATGTACGATCCTCGGCGGCCTGTATCTGACCATCCGCAACCGCGGAATTCAGTTCACCAAATTCGGCTATACAATGAAAAATACGCTGGGCAAGATGTTCCAGAAGCAGGAGGCCGGTGCGGGCGCGGTGACGCCGGTGCAGGCGGTGACGACGGCCCTTGCTGCTACGGTTGGTACCGGCAACATTGTGGGTACCTCACAGGCTATTGCATTGGGTGGCTATGGCGCGGTGTTCTGGCTGTGGCTGGCGGCGCTGCTCGGCATGATGATCAAATATTCCGAAGTCGTGCTGTCCATCCGCTTCCGTGAGCGCGATGCGAAGGGCGACTGGGTCGGCGGCCCGATGTACTATGTGAAAAATGGCCTCGGCAAGGGCTGGCAGTGGGTCGGCATTCTGTTCGCAGTCTTCGCGGCGATCGCCTGCTTCGGCATCGGCAACATGTCGCAGGTCAACTCCATCGTCGGCTCGCTCAACAACGCGATCGACGCCTTTATCCCCGCGGCGGAGGGCGAGCGGAACCTGCTGAATCTCATCTTCGGAATTGCGATCGCGGCGCTCGTCGCGCTGATCCTCTTCGGCGGCATCAAGCGCATCGGCGCGGTCGCGGAAAAGCTCATCCCGTTCATGAGTGTGCTCTACATCGTCTTTGCGCTCGTTGTGATCTTCACCCACGCGGGCAACATCGGCCCTGCCTTTGGTAAGATCTTCTCCTGCGCGTTCACGCCCGGTGCGGTCGGCGGTGCGGCGGCAGGTATTGCGTTGAAGCAGACCATCGTCTGGGGATTGCGCCGGAGCGCATTCTCCAACGAGGCCGGCCTCGGCTCAGCGGCCATCGCTCATGCGGCGGCGGACACGAAGGGCCCGGTCCAGCAGGGCCTTTATGGCATCTTCGAGGTCTTTGCCGACACCATCGTCATCTGCACGCTGACGGCTATGACCATCATCTGCAGCGGCGTGGACATTCCGTTCGGCGAATACGTCAACTCCGAACTGATCGCGAGCGCATTTGCAACGGTCTTCGGCGCAAAGTTCGCCGCGGTCTTTGTGGCGGTCGCACTGATGCTCTTCGCGTTCACGACGGTGCTCGGCTGGTCGCTCTACGGCAGCCGCTGCGCGCAGTATCTGTTCGGACTGAAGTTCGCCAAGGGCTATCAGGTCGCGTTCATCATTGTGATCGTGATCGGCGCGGTCGCAAAGCTCGACGTGGTCTGGAACATCGCCGACACCTTCAACGGCCTGATGGCCATCCCGAACTTTATCGCGCTGTTTGCGTTGTCGGGCGTGGTTGCCAAACTGACAAAGGACTATTTCGGCTCCAAATCGACGCTGAAGCAGTAAACTGAATATTCAAACGTCCGCCGGGAGACCGGCGGACGTTTTTTAGAATTTTTAAGAAATGTTCCGGCGAACGCTGTGGTAGAATGGAGAAAACGAAAGGGGAGTGCTGCGGATGAAAAAGAGATCGTTCCTGATCTGCCTTTTGGGGCTGCTGGTGCTTGCGGGCTGCGACGGCAGCGGCTGGTCGAAAACGATCGAAGCACAGGCCTATCCCAGCGGGAACGTGCTGGAGCTGAAGGTCGGCGCGCGGCAGAATGGGGGAGAGTATGCCGCCTATGGCGGAACCAAGTTCCAGTCGGAGCTTTCGCCGTGGGAGATGGTGCGGCGCGGCGGAAGTGAGGACTTTACCGCAGAGGTGGTCACGCGCGGCGGAGAACCGGCGGGCTACCTGCTGACTGTGGCACAGGAGAACGGCACAAAGGACTTTTATTGGCTGGCACAGATCGACCGCAAGGATGGGGATGCACCGTGGTATCGCTACACGGGGATGCGTTACTGGATTCAGCCGGAACAGGAGGGCAGCATCGAAGCCTTTGACGCGCTGATCCCGGCTTTTGCACTGGATGCGGTGACGTCGAACCGGAACGAGCAGGATTTGACCCTCGGGCAGGGATATCACTGCGATCCGGTGACGATCGGAGAGACGGAATATCCCGACGCCAAGACCCTCTTTGCGGCGTTCTATGAGGCGACCGGCTGGTACGATGTGACGGAGGACGGCGATACGCTGACCGTCCGCAAACAACCCGATGCGCACCCGCTGACAGACGATGCGCACACGCTGCAATTTGTCTTCCATACGATCAACGGTGAACCATATATGACAATTCAGCTTGCTGAATGAAAAACGCCCGCCTGTGGTGTGCACAGGCGGATCGTTTTTCGGCATTATTTCTCTTCGGGGAAGACGCACTGGATGCCGTGCCGCGCGAAGCAGCGCATCCATTCCTGCGACGGGCGGCAATTCGTGACGACGATGCTGATCTCCTTCAGCTTCGCGATGCTCACGAACGAGACCTTGTCAAATTTGCTGCTGTCCATCACGAGGATCGGCTGCTTCGCCGCGCGCACCATCGCGTGCTTGACCTCGGCGTGCAGATCGTTCGAGTCGGTGATGGCGGCTTCCATGTCGATGCCCTTGCAGGAGAAGAGCGTTTTGTCGACATGATAGGTGTGCAGGATCTCATAGCTGGCCGGACCGGAGAGGGCCATCGACTCCGGACGGAGCTGTCCGCCGGGCATATAGACGTTCCAGCTCTCGATCGAGCAGATCTCCGACGCCAGCTCGACAGAGTTCGTGATGACGGTCAGGTTTTTCTTCTCCTTCAGCTTTTTGACGGAGAAATAGCAGGTCGAGCTATGGTCGATCATCAGATGGTCGCCGTCCTCAATGAGGTCGCAGACGAGATTGGCGATGATCTTCTTGGCCTCAACATTGGCCTTGTTGCGGACGGTGTAGGACAGGTCGGTCTTCGTGCTGTTGCCGAGGATCGCGCCGCCGTAGGTCTTGGTGGCGTAGCCCTCTTTTTCCAGCTTGTCCAGATCGCGGCGGATGGTCTCCTCCGTCACGTTGTAATACTCGGCCAGCTCGCTGACGAGGACGCGCTTCTCGCTGCGCAGACGGCCCAGTATTTCGTTTTTTCGTTCGATTGCTAACATTTCTTTCCCTTTCTCTGCGTTTCTGTGATTTCCGGCAAGGACTCACACGAAACAACATGTTACCGTTACTATATCACTACAAAACCGGAAAAGCAAGGCCAAGAGCACACCGCCGAATATTTTTTCACAGCGCGTGAATAGACTGACAGTGCGGCGTACAGGAACTGCAAAAAAAGCGGAAATTTGTCTTGCAAATCGTGCCGCGCTCTGGTAAATTATTAGGGAAAGAATTATGTAAATCTTTTCGGTTGTTTTGAGGCGTGCTTATGCTGTTTTCCAGTCTGATTTTTTTATATGTCTTTTTCCCGCTCTGTCTGCTGCTCTATTTCCTCTGCCGCAATTTAAAGGCAAAGAACGGCGTACTGCTCATCGCAAGTCTGCTGTTCTATGCGTGGGGCGAGCCGGTCTACCTGCTGCTGATGGTCGCCGTGGCCGGGGCGAACTGGGCCTTTGGCCGACTGCTCGGCAAGCGACCGGAGCGGAAGTTCCTGGCGCTCGCGGTGATCTTCAATCTGCTCTGTCTCGGCGTGTTCAAGTACACGGGCTTTGTGCTGGAAAACGTCTATGCGCTAGCACACATCGAGCGCGCCGCGCCGCAGATCGCCCTGCCCATTGGCATCTCGTTCTACACGTTCCAGGCCATGAGCTATGTGATTGACGTCTATCGCGGACAGGTCGGTGTGCAGCGGTCGTTTGCGAAATTCCTGCTCTACGTGTCGCTCTTCCCGCAGCTCATTGCCGGGCCGATCGTCCGGTATTCCGATGTGGAAAAGGAGATCGAGGCGCGCAAGAGCACGCCGAAGGGCTGCTTCTACGGCATGACGCGCTTCTGCATCGGCCTGGCCAAAAAGGTCCTGATCGCGGACTATGCCGGGGCCGTGGCCAATCAGCTGCTCGGCGGGAGCTTCACGGCCTCCACCACGCTCGGCCTCTGGTTCGGCGTGCTGATGTACATGTTCCAGATCTATTTTGATTTCTCCGGTTATTCCGACATGGCCATCGGCATGGGCCGCATCTTCGGCTTCAAATATCCAGAGAACTTCCGCTATCCCTATGTGTCCAAGACCATCACGGAGTTCTGGCGGCGCTGGCACATCTCGCTGAGCAGCTTCTTCCGGGATTATGTCTACATACCCCTCGGCGGCAACCGCCATCTCGTCTACCGGAATATGGCCGTCGTCTGGCTGCTGACCGGACTTTGGCATGGTGCGAGCTGGAATTTCATCCTCTGGGGCGCGTACTTCTTCGTCCTGCTTGCCATTGAGCGGCTCTGCGTCAAGCCGCTGAGCCATGTGCCGTCCGTTATCCGCCATATCCTGACGCTGCTTTGCATCGCCATCAGCTGGAACATCTTCTACCACACGGACATTTCCCGCTTGCTCGAGAGCTTCCGTATCCTGTTTGGCTTCTCCGGCACGGGATTCAGCAGTGCGCTGACCGGGATGACGATCAAAAACCATATTCCGCTCCTGATCCTCTGCGTCATCGGCTGTACGCCGCTGCCGCAGCTGATCGGCAACGGCGCGGGTGCGCTCTGCATGGAACAGGGGAGCCGCGCCGTCAAGGGGAAAATCTACGTCATCCTGACGTTTTTGTTCGACCTTGCGCTGCTTGCGCTCGCGACGATCTCGCTCGTCGGTTCGAGTTACAGCGCGTTCCTGTATTTCCGGTTCTGAGGAGGGCAGATCATGAAAAACTTCTATCGCATCCTGCTCATCCTTGCGCTGGCGCTGGTGCTGACGGTTGGCGCGGTGTCGCTCGTCTCGTGGAAGCAGACCGAGGGCGTGAGTGAAAAGACGGTCGATCCACCGCAGTTCTCACTGAAAGCCCTCTTTGACGGGACATTCATCCCGCAATTTGAAGAATATTATACCGCGACATTCCCGGCCCGGCAGACGCTCATGGACTGGAACCAGAAGCTGAACCGATTCTATTATTATTCCGGCGCCAGCGAAGAGGACAATATGCTCGTTCTGGACGGCAGCACCGGCGCGGAGCAGGGCGGCGAATCGCTCGGCGATGTGGAGGCCGCGCTGAACGGCAAAACGGAGCCGGACACAACGCCCGCGCCGGACACCTCTGCGGATATAACGTCTGATCCGTCGACGCAGAGTCCCACGACAGGGGAGACCACATCGCCGGAGACCGAGACGCCGCCGGAGCAGCCCGCCGAGCCGGACCCCGCACTCGACAACCCCGACGAATCCGAGGCCAGTTATGCAGGCTCCGTGGTTGTAGTCGGGACGCGCGCCATGGAGATCCCGACCGCGGACGAGGGCATCATCACGTCCTATGCCAAGGCCGTGGACGATCTGGCCGGTGCGATGGGCGAGAATACCCGCACCATCAGCCTTGTCACGCCGAACGGCGGCGAATTCTATTCGCCGGAGAGCCTCCATACCGGCCTGCACAGCCAGAAGGATATGATCGACCTCTGCTACAGCAAGATGGCCCCCGGCATCATCACAGTCGACGCCTACGCCAAGCTCCGCAATCACACGGACGAATATATCTATTTCCGCACCGACCACCACTGGACGCAGCTCGGCGCGTACTACGCCTACACGGCCTTCTGCGAGGCGGCGGGCTTTGAGGCTGTGCCGCTCGAGGAGTTTGAGACCGGGCGCTATGACAACTTCGTCGGCTCGATGTATACCTTCACAAAGGGCTATCCGCAGAGCGACGTTTTGAAAAATAACCCGGACTATCTGGACTACTATCTGCCCATCTATGAAACGCACGCGCGCTATTATGCCGACGCGGCGCTGCAGAACGGCGTGCCCGTCAGCGTGGTCTATACGAAGATGGACGACAGCGTCTCCAATAAATATCTCTGCTTCATCGGCGGCGACACGCCGGTCTGCATCATCGAGTCCGAGGCGGAGGGCGGCACCTGCCTGGTGCTGAAGGAGTCCTATGGCAATGCGCTCGTCCCGTTTCTCACCAGCCATTACAGTAAAATCATCGTCATCGACCCGCGTGAATTCAACCGCGACGGGAAGCCCTCACTCGATCTCCAGCAGTTCGCTGCCGAGCAGGGCGTCGACGATCTGCTCGTCATCAACTATCCCTACATGATCAACAGTAAATCCTATGTCCACTGGCTCGAACGCCTCGTCGGCATGGATCAGTAAGTGAAGCTGTTTTTGCCGCAGTAAAAAGGCTCCCCTTGATTGCATCAAGGGGAGCTGGCGCGGCTTGCCGCGACTGAGGGGATTAAGGCAATCAGTTTTTTGAGCCTTTGCTCAAATCAGAATGGACGAATATCGTCGTTTGTAAAGACGATAATTCTGCACAAACGGATAAACACAGGCCCCGCCCGGATGGGAGGGGCCTGATTTGTTATGACGCGGCGTTCACCGTGAAGTCTTTTTCGGCGGTAAACTGGTTGTTGAAATAGATCGTCAGCGTGTAATCACCGGCGGTCTGCGGCATGCGCGGGAAGAAGCCTGCGAAGATGTTGCGCGTCCATGCGCCGTTCCACGTGATGCTCGAGAACTCCGCGTCAACGATCTTGCCGTCCTTGTCGGTCAGCACCATCGTGTATGGCACGGTATCGCCCGAATCCTTGACATTGTTGATGGACTGCAATGCAAACGCGAGGAATTCATCGGTATCAAAGCTCGTCCGGGACACGGAGAGGCTGTTGCTCGTGAACGTGTCGCTGTCCGGCTTCAGGAACAAGCCGAGGTAGAAATCCTTTGTGCCATAGCTGCGGAACTTGTCCTTGTTCGGCGTGGTGTAGCCGGCGACGTTCTCGCCGTCCAGCTTGTCGCCGCTCGCAAGACTCAGCGTGAAGTCGTATTCCGTCTCCGGGAGCAGATCGGCCAGATCGACGGTGTAGCTGTTTGTGTTGGCCTCCGGCGTCCACGTGTACTGCACCAGCTCGCTGTTTTCACTGTGGAGCCGTGCGGTGATCGTCCATGCGTTGTCGGCAGGCTCGTTCTCGCACTCCCACGTGAAGTTCAGCGTTCCGGCCTCGAGATCCGGCTCTGCCGTGAAGCTCGTGAGGGCGGTGACGTTCGGCGTGATCTTGGTCGAGCAGTTTTCCAGCATCGTCGGCGTCGAGATCATGACCTCATACGTCTCGCCCGAGGTCAGCCCTTCGAGCGTGACCGTCGGCGAGCTGACGACCTGCGAATCTGCATAGCCGTCCGGGCCCGTAACTTCTACTGTCCAATTTTCAGGCGCGTCGCCCTCGATCGTCCACGAGAGGATCGCCGTCGTGCTGGAGAGCGCGGCCTTGATGCCCGTGATGCTCACGGCCGGGACAGTCGAGAAATAGGCTTTCGTCTGACCGGTCAGACGCGTGCCCTCGGGCTCCTGCAGCGTGAAGGTGTAATCCTTCCCAGATTCCAGCCCGGCCACCACCGTGGAGTGTCCGTTGAACGTCGCCGTCTTCGGCTCCACGCCGTCTGCGCTGTATTCCACGGTCCACACGCCGGGGTCCGGCCCGTCCTGAATGATCAGGTTCAGCTCCGCCTGCGTGACCGTTACGGTCGTGGCCGTGAAGCTGAGGATCGAGGTCTGCGCGATGGTCGTCGCCATAAGCTGGGACGTGCCCGTGACCTTCTTCTTGTTCAGCGGGTCGATGGAGACGGTGTACTGCGTCCCCGGCGTCAGGCCGGTGAAGACAGTCTCCTTGCCGGAGGCAAACGCCTGCCGCGACTGATTGCCGTAGGAATCGGTGCAGAGGACGTCGAACGCGCCGTCAGCCTCGTTCGAATCGACGAACACGCTGACCGTGTCGGTCGAGACATCGAGCAGGGAAATGGCGTTGACATGAACGGTCGCAGGACGGATGAACACAAAATAGGCCACCGCACCTGCAATCGCGAGCAGCAGCACGAGGCTGATGACCGCAGGGAGCCATTTGTTCCGCTTTTTCCGCTTCCGCTTCTTCACACCGGACTCGACCGGGATGTCGTCATCCTCGTCATCGGGCTCGAGCGTGTTGTAATAGCTCTCCGGGTCGCGGTCCATCTCGCGGTGGACGCTCTCGATCATGTCGTTGAGCATCTGCGTGTCCGGCGAGAAATTCTCCTTGAAGTCCTCGGCCATCGTCTCGCTGTCCGCAAACTGCACCGGCTCGACCTCGTCCTCGGCGTTCGGGTCGACCGGCTCGATCTCGCCGGAAATCGGCGGGACGATCAGCGTGTCGTCCGACTGGTTGCGCTTCATGTACTCGACCAGGGCCTGCTTCATCTCGTTCGGGTCCTGATAGCGGTCTTCCGGCTTGAATGCACACGCCTTGTGGATGATCTCCGCCATCTCATAGTCGGCGTACATCGGCGCGGGCAGATCCTTGCCCGTAATGCGGAGCTTGTCCGCCGCCTTGGCCGACGTGCGCTCGTCCTCGAACGGCGCGTGGTTACCGTTATAGATGCGGTAGAGGATCAGGCCCACGGAGTAGATGTCCGTCGTCGGCTCGATCGACCCGACGAGGCTGAACAGCTCCGGCGCGGAATACGACGAGAGCATGTTCTCCGGCATCGAGCAGTATTTCAGCTCTTCGATCTTCGCAATGCCGAGATCGCCGAGCACGAAATGGCCCTGGCTGTTTAAGTAGATGTTTCCGGGCTTCACGTCCCGGTGGACGAGACCCGCCGCCCGCAGATCGACCAGCGCGCTGCAAAGATCCATCGCAAGGTTCACCGCGCACAGGTGCGTGATGGCGTTGTCCGCCAGATACTCGTTCAGCGTCGTCCGGTGTTCAGCCAGAAGATAGATGTCAAAGCCGACGCCATCCTCCTTCGGTTCGATCTGATAGCTGCGGAAGCAGTCCAGATTCGGGCTGGCCGCCAGCTGCTCCAGCGTCTCCAGCTCTTCGCGATAGTCCGTGACGACCTGTTCGTAGTATTTCTGCGCATCCTCCGTCGAGCTGGCCGCGCCGGTGAACAGCAGCGCGTCCACCTGCTTCTGCGACTCTGGGACGGAAATGTGTTTTAAGATATAGGTTTGCGCCGTTTTTGTGCTTTTCACAAGATAGACCGATACCGCGCCGCGCGCACTGATGCACGACACGACCTCCATATTGGAAAGCAGCGGCGAAACAAGCTTCAGCTCAGCCAAACACTTCGCCTCCTTCTGTTCATACACCTTTATATTTTAAGCGATTTTTAGGAAAATTGCAACACAATATATTGTGTCGCGGGCTTGGATTTTGGCGCGCCCTGTGTTATAATACGTCAAAAGCAGCAAAAAGGCTGCACATCCTGTCAAAAAATTGCAATCAGGCGTCGATTTCGGCGTTTTTCCACCACCCGAACGGAGGTACCCCCATGGAACTGAAAACCTGTGAATACTGCGGCACGAGCTTCGATGCCTCGCTCCGCCAGTGCCCGCTCTGCGGCAAGGCGGCTGAGCCGGCTGTGGCCGAGCCCATCGTCCTGAAGTCTGACGGTGAGACCGCCGCGCCGCGCCGCCGCGAAAAGGGCGGCAAGCGTCTCGCCAAAAACCGCGCCAAGCCCGCCGCAAAGCCGGCGGAGCAGACGGAAAATCCCTACGCCATTCCCAAGGGCATGATGAAGGCCATCTGCATCATTCTCGGCGCGGCGGTCGCCGCCGGGGCGGCGTTCGCGATCTACAATCTCAAGTGGTTCGCGCCGAAGGACAAGACCGATGATACGCAGCAGACGATCCAGGCTGAGCCGCAGCCGACCGAGCCGCAGCAGCCCTCCAAAGAGCAGTATATGAACGAGGAGGACTACACGCCGCCCAAGCAGGAGGAGACACAGGTGGAGCAGCCCGCAGCCACCGTGGCCTGCACGGCGCTCACGCTCTCGACCAATACGGTCACCTTTGAAGAGGCCGAACAGTTCTACGGCATCACCTACACGCGCGAGCCGGCGGACTGCACCGAAGAGGTCGTCTTCTCCTCAGACAACGAGTCCATCGCGACCGTCAACCAGCAAGGGAAGATCGTCGCCGTCAACGCGGGCAGCGCCGTCATCACGGCCAAGTGCGGCACGCAGACGGCGAGCTGCCTTGTCACCTGCGATTTCAAGGTCGTCGACGAGACGCTCCCCAGCGGCGATGAAGAGCTGTCGCTCAACAACACCGACATGACCTTCTTCTCGCCGGGCGAACAGTTCTCCCTCGCGGTCAAGGGCGCGCCGGAGGACGCGGATATTACATATTCCAGCGCCGATCCCTCGGTCGCGACGGTCTCGGACCGCGGCGTCATCACCGCCATGGGCAGCGGCACCACCACGATCACCGTCTACGTCGGCGGGCGTGATCCGCTCTCCTGCATCGTCCGCTGCAACCTCGACAGCAGCGCCGAGGCCCCGGACGGCAGCTACTCCATCAGCCATTCCGACGTCACCATGTCCCTCATGGGCGAATATTTCAGGCTCCGGCTCCTGGATTCCAACGGCGACGCCGTCTCCGGTGTCTCGTGGTCGAGCGGCGACAGCTCCATCTGCACGGTCGACGCCTCCGGTGTCGTTACTGCAGCCGGTTCCGGAACCACCACTGTCTCCACCACCTACGGCGGTGCGACCTATCAGTGCATTGTCCGCTGCAATCTGGGATAAAAGCGCATTGTCCGAAATGAGAAAAAACAGCGGACAGAATTTCATCTGTCCGCTGTTTTTTCAGGAATTTTCGGTTTTTCGATCTCTGGTGAGCAGCGTCACGATGCACCAGAGGCCCGCGAGGCCGACCAGTGCGTAGATCACGCGGCTGACCCACGCGGTCTGCCCGCCGCAGATCCAGGCCACAAGATCGAATTTCGCAAAGCCGACCAGGCCCCAGTTGATCGCGCCGATGATCGCGAGGATCCATGCGATGACATTCATGTTCATCAACTCCTTCGCGGTTAGTCTGTCCCAAAAAGATTTAGTTATTCGAAATTGCCGGAATTTACGCTCCGGCGGTTGCATTCCTTTGTTAAAACTGTATAATACTTTCAGGAGGATCTCACAATGTATATTACCTGCCTCGATCTTGAGGGTGTGCTCGTGCCCGAGATCTGGATCGCATTTGCGGAAGAGAGCGGCATTTCCGAACTTCGGCGCACCACGCGCGACGAGCCGGACTATGACAAGCTCATGCGCTGGCGTCTCGGCATTCTGAAAGAGCACGGCCTCGGCCTGCCGGAGATCCAGGCGGTCATCGCAAAGATCGATCCGCTGCCCGGCGCGAAGGAATTTATGGATGCGCTCCGCAGCCAGACGCAGGCCGTCATCCTCAGCGATACGTTTGCCGAGTTTGCCCAGCCGCTGATGAAAAAGCTCGGCTGGCCGACGATCCTCTGCAACAGCCTCGTCGTGTCCGCCTCCGGCGAGATCACCGACTTTACGATGCGCTGCCCGCAGTCCAAGCTGACGACTGTCCGCGCGCTCCAGTCCATCGGTTATCAGACCATCGCCGCCGGCGACAGCTATAACGACCTCGACATGATCCTCGCCAGCCGCGCGGGCTTCCTGTTCCGCAGCACGGAGAAAATCAAAGCGGATCATCCGCAGCTCCCGGCGTTTGAGACCTACGACGAGCTTCTGAACGGTATTCTCGGCGCAATGCGCGCCTGAAATTTTTCGCAAATCAAATGAGATAAGGGGATCGACTATGAACGCTTTTTTACCTGCTGACATCCTGCTCCCGAAGACCAACGAGATGAAAAAATGGGCCGTCATCGCCTGTGACCAGTTTACGTCCGATCAGGCGTACTGGGACCGTGTGCGCAAAAACGCTGAGGGCGCCGTCTCCACGATCAATCTGATCCTGCCGGAGGCCGAGCTTGGCACGGAGATGGAGGCGGAGCACACCGCCGTCATCAACAAGACCATGGCCGATTATATGAAAAACGACGTCTTCACGACGTATCCGAACAGCTATGTCTATGTCGAGCGCACGCTGGAGAATGGCTCCATCCGTGAGGGCCTTGTCGGCATGGTCGACCTCGACGCTTATGACTATACCCCCGGCGCGACGTCCGCCATCCGCGCCACCGAGCGCACTGTGCCGGAGCGCATCCCGCCCCGCCAGCGCGTCCGCCGCGACGCACCCATCGAGCTGCCGCACATCCTGATGCTCTGCGACGACCACGACAAAGTTTTGATCGAGCCGATCGGCGCGAAAAAGGATCGCCTGAAAAAGCTCTACGACTTCGACCTCATGGAGGACGGCGGCCACATCACGGGCTGGCTCGTCGAGGGCCAGGACGCCGAGGCATTCAACGATGCACTCACGCAGTATTCTGCGACGGTCGGCGAAAAATATCAGGGCCTCAAGGGCACGCCGATGGTCTTCGCCGTCGGCGACGGCAACCATTCTCTCGCCACGGCCAAGAGCTGCTATGAAGAGCTGAAGAAGAACCATCCGGGCGAGGATCTTTCAAACCATCCGGCACGCTATGCCCTCGTCGAGCTCGAGAACATCCACGACCCGGCGCAGGTCTTCGAGCCCATCCACCGCGTCATCTTCAAGACCGAGCCGAAGAAGCTGCTCGCCGCGCTGGAAGAAGCCTGCGGCGGCAAGGAAGGCTTCTCGGTCAAGTGGTACATCGGCGAGGAGAGCGGTACGGTCGTGCTCGACAAAAATAAGGGCGAGCTGGCGGTCGGCATTTTGCAGCATTTCCTCGACGACTATCTGAAGGAGCATGCGGGCGAGATCGACTACATCCATGACGACGACGCGCTCATCGAGCTGGCGAAAAAGCCCGACACGATCGGCTTCCTGCTGCCCGCGATGGAGAAGAGCCAGCTGTTCCGCGGCGTCATCGCCGACGGCGTGCTCCCGCGCAAGACGTTCTCCATGGGCCACAGCCGCGAAAAGAGATACTACCTGGAAGGCAGAAAGATCAAGTAATGGAAATCATCACCGAAAGTGCATTTGCAAAGATCAACCTGACGCTGGACGTTCTGGGCAAGCGCCTGGACGGTTATCACAACATTCGCTCCATCATGCAGACCATCTCCCTCCGGGACGATGTGGTCATCAACATTGACACCGATGCCCCGTGGGCGGTACATTGCTACCGCGAGGTCATTGAAGACCCGAAAGCCGAGCAGTCCGACGTGCGGTTGGAAACGGAAGGGCTTCCGCAGGATGCGGACAACCTTGCATGGCGTGCCGCCGAAGTGTTCTTCGCCCGCACCGGCAAGCAGACCAGCGGCCTTGAAATTTTCATCAACAAGCGCATCCCGACCGAGGCGGGCCTCGGCGGCGGCAGCGCCGACGCAGCGGCGGTCCTTCGCGGGCTGAACCGCCACTATGGCGAACCGCTTTCCATCGCGGCCCTCTGCGAGACGGGCGAGGCGGTCGGCAGCGACGTGCCGTTCTGCGTCCTCTGCGGCACGGCGCAGGTTGAAGGCCGCGGCGAACTGCTCACGCAGATCCCCGGCGTGCCGGAGTTTTTCGTCGTTGTCTGCAAGCCGGACTTCTCCGTCTCCACGGCGGAGCTGTACGCGAAGCTCGATGAGGAATTCATCGAAAAGCGGCCGGATCACCGCGCAATGATGTCGAACCTGCAAAAAGGGGAGCTGCTCGGCGTCGGCGGGAGCCTCTGTAATGTGTTCGAGCCGCTGGTGCTGAAGGACCATTTCGACCTCAACTATATCCGCTCCATGATGATCACCTACGGCGCGTATGGCGCGCAGATGACCGGCTCCGGCTCTGCCGTGTTCGGCATCTACGACTCGTTCGAGTATGCCAGCGTTGCCTGCATGATGCTCAAGGAAAAGTATTCGCAGGTCTTCCTGGCCACCATGGTATAATTTTCAAAAAACTGACCAGACTTTCTATATTACATAGAAAGTCTGGTTGATTTTTATGAAAAAACGAATATTCTCGCTGATTTTTATTTCCACGTTGGCGCTGGGGCTGCTGTCCTGCGCATATTTGCAGACGCAGCAGCGGCAGCTTGCCGAAAAGCTCGTCCGGCTGCATGTTGTGGCAAATTCCGATTCGCCGTCCGATCAGGCGATCAAGCTGCGTGTGCGCGATGCGGTGCTGGCCGCGGCGGAGTCGATGCTGGGATCGGCGGACGATCCGGAGGCCGCGCTGGCTGCGGAGCTCCCCGCGCTGGAACACGCGGCGGCGGAGATGCTGCGAGATCTCGGGCGGGATGAGCCGGTCTCCGTCACACTGCAAAATGAGCGCTTTCCGACGCGCGATTATGAGACATTTTCACTGCCTGCGGGCGTCTATCGGACGCTCCGCGTGACGATCGGGGCCGGCGAGGGGCACAACTGGTGGTGCGTCGTCTTCCCGACGCTCTGCACTGCGGCGAGTTTCGATGAGTTCGAGTCTGCGGCGGCCTCCGGCGGCTTCACCGACGGCGAACTGCGCCTCATCACCGGCGCGGACGAGGGTTATGTCCTCAAATTCAAGACCCTCGAATGGCTCGAAAAACTCAAAGCCCTGTTCGATTGAACAGGGCTTTTGCTGAAACAGACGGTATTGGCTCTCTGTAAACCGGCGTTTTTCTAGTGTAGCATAATGATGCCTTAGGTGCCGAGTGCGGCGGCGAGGCGGGGGAGGCTGGCGTCACTAAGCGGCGTGAGCGGCAGGCGCGGCGCGCCGACCGGGAAGCCCTCGAGCTCCAGCGCGCGCTTGACCGGGATCGGGTTGACCTCACAGAAGAGCGCGTCGATCAGCGGCATCAGCTCGCATTGCAGGCGTCCGGCAGTTTGCTGGTCGCCGTTCAGCGCGGCGTGCGTCAGGGACATCGTCTCGCGCGGGCGGACGTTGGAGAGAACGGAGATGACGCCCCTGGCCCCGAGGGCGACGAGCGGCGAGATCTGGTCGTCGTTGCCGGACCAAAGGAAGAAGTTGCCGCCGCATTCGTTCAGGATACGCGCGGCCTTGGCTGTGTCGCCGCCGGCCTCTTTGATGCCGTTCATGTTCGGGTGCTGGCTGAGGCGGACACAGGTCTCGACTGAGATGTCCATGCCGGTGCGTCCGGGGACGCTGTAGGCGATGATGGGGCAGGAGACGGCGTCTGCAATCGTGAGATAGTGCGCAAGCAGTCCGTCCTGCGTACATTTGTTATAGTACGGCGTGACGAGCAGAAGACCGTCCGCGCCCATGGCGGATGCTGTCTGGCTGAGCTCAAGCGCGTGGGACGTGTCGTTGGAGCCGCAGCCCGCGATGACCTTGCAGCGGCCGGAGACGTACCGAATGGCGTGGGCGATGAGGGTGAGCTGCTCGGTGGTGGAGAGCGTAGAGCCTTCGCCGGTCGTGCCGCAGACGACGAGCGCGTCGATCCCGGCGGCGAGCTGCGCGTCTAAAAGGCGGTCAAAGGTGGCCAGATCGACCGCGCCGTCGCGGAAGGGCGTGACAAGGGCGGTGGCGACGCCGGTGAAGATCGGTTGTTTCATAAAATCGCTCCTTTTCGATACAATTCAGCAAAAACCGCACGACCTGTGGAGCAGATCGTGCGGTTTCTTTGGTGGTGCAAGTATATGTTACTTCCGGGTGATATATCCCTCGGCGCAGAGCAATTCGGCCAGCAGGACGGCGCCGCCCGCCGCGCCGCGCAGCGTGTTGTGCGAGAGGCAGACGAACTTATAATCGTACTGCGTGTCGGGGCGCAGACGGCCGATGCTGATGGCCATGCCGTGCTCAAGATCGCGGTCGAGCCTGGTCTGGGGGCGGTTCTCCTCTTCAAAATAGTGCAGGAACTGCTTTGGTGCGGAGGGGAGATTCAGCTCCTGTGCGCGGCCCGCGTAATTGGCCCAGTCGGCCTTGATCTGTTCGATGGAGGGGGCCTCGCCCTTGAACTTCATGAAGCAGGCGGCCATGTGCCCGTCGGAGCACGGGACGCGCAGGCACTGCGCGGTGATGGACGGCTCAGTCGCATTGACGATCTGACCGTTTTCTACATGGCCCCAGAGCTTCATCGGCTCTTGCTCGGACTTTTCTTCCTCGCCGCCGATGAAGGGGATCACATTGTCGACCATTTCGGGCCACGTCTCAAACGTCTTACCAGCGCCGGAGATCGCCTGATAGGTGCAGACGAGGGCGCTTTCCAGACCGTATTTGCGCAGCGGGTGCAGCGCGGGAACGTAGCTCTGGAGTGAGCAGTTGGATTTGACCGCGATGAAGCCGCGCTTTGTGCCGAGGCGCTGGCGCTGCGCGTCGATGACCTGGATGTGCTCCGGATTGAGCTCCGGCACGACCATCGGGACGTCCGGCGTGCCGCGGTGGGCGGAGTTGTTGGAGACGACCGGGCATTCGAGCTTGGCATAGCGTTCTTCAAGCGCCTTGATTTCATCCTTCTTCATGTTGACCGCGCAGAAGACAAAGTCGACCATCGAGGCGATCTGCTCGGCGTCGGCCTCAGCGTCCATGACGACAACGTTTTCGAGCGACTTTGGCATCGGGTCGTTCATGTACCAGCGGGAGCCGACGGCGTCTTTATAGGTTTTGCCGGCGCTGTGGCTGCTGGCCGCGAGGACAACGGGCTGGAACCACGGGTGGTTCGCCGTGAGGAGCGCGAAGCGCTGGCCGACCATGCCGGTCGCGCCGATGATACCGATCTTATACTGTTCCATGATGAGACTCCAATCTGTCAGAATTTCTGCCCGCGGGCAAAGTAACGGTTGCATGTCGATTTGCGATGTATTATAATCTTACAATGACTTGTACATGGCTTGTCGACAGGCGGAACACGATGTGTACGCCTGACGCGGCCAAATGTCCGCGAAATTTGATGGCTTCATCATAGCATAAGCAGCGGAGCTTGTCAATGTGAATCTCAGAGGAACTTCTACGAAAAAAGGGGCAATGTTTGTTGAAAACCCATGATTTTTACTACGAGCTGCCGGAGGAGCTGATCGCGCAGACGCCGCTGGCCGACCGGAGCGCGTCGCGGTTGATGACGCTCGACCGGACGACGGGCGCGATCGCACACCGGCATTTTTATGAGATCGCGGAGCTGCTGCGGCCCGGAGACTGTCTGGTGCTGAACAATTCGCGTGTGCTGCCGGCGCGGCTGCTGGGGCATCGCGTGCCGACAGGCGGCGCGGTGGAGGTGCTGCTGCTGCGGGACAAGGGCGAGGGCGTCTGGGAATGTCTGACGAAGCCGGGCCGCAAGACACATACCGGGACGGAGCTGAGCTTCGGCGATGGCGAGCTGACGGCGACGGTCGTCGGCGAAGTGGACGACGGGAACAAGCTGGTGCAGTTCCATTACGAGGGGATCTTCCTTGAGGTGCTGGAGCGGCTCGGAAAGATGCCGCTGCCGCCGTACATCAAGGAGGAGCTCGCGGATGGGGAGCGGTATCAGACCGTATACTCGAAGATCAACGGCTCAGCCGCTGCGCCGACGGCAGGGCTGCACTTCACGAAGGAGCTCCTGTCGCAGATCGCGGCCAAGGGCGTGAAGCTCGCATACGTAACGCTGCACGTCGGCCTCGGGACGTTCCGCCCGGTCAAGGCTGAGGAGATCACGGAGCACCACATGCACAGCGAATTCTGCATGATGGACGCCGAAACGGCGGAAATTCTGAACGAGACGCGCCGCAGCGGCGGGCGCATCGTCTGCTGCGGCACGACGAGCTGCCGGACGGTGGAGTCGCTGGTGCAGGAGGATGGGAGCTTCCGCGAAAGCTCAAAATGGACGGAGATCTTCATCTATCCGGGCTACCAATTCCGCGCGATGGATGCGCTGATCACGAATTTCCATCTGCCGGAGAGCACGCTCGTGATGCTGGTGTCCGCGTTTGCGGGCCGAGAGCATATTTTGCACGCTTACGAAACGGCAGTACAGGAACGGTATCGGTTTTTCAGCTTCGGCGATGCGATGTTCATCGCCGATGGGCTAACAGAGGAGGGGACGGATGTTTCAGATCATTAAAAAAGAGGGGAACGCGCGGCGGGGCCTCTTTACCTGCCCGCACGGGACGGTGCAGACGCCGGTCTTTATGAACGTCGGCACGCAGGGCGCGATTAAGGGCGCGCTGAGCGCGGCGGATCTGGAGAAGATCGGGACGCAGGTCGAGCTGTCCAACACATATCACCTGCACCTTCGTCCAGGCGATGAAGTGGTCAAAAAGCTCGGCGGTCTGCACAAGTTCATGACGTGGGACGGGCCGATCCTGACGGACTCCGGCGGGTTCCAGGTATTTTCCCTCGCGGGTCTGCGGAAGATCAAGGAGGAGGGCGTGCATTTCGCCTCGCATCTTGACGGACGGAAGATCTTCATGGGGCCGGAGGAGAGCATGCGGATTCAGGCAAATCTCGGCTCCGACATTGCGATGGCCTTCGACGAGTGCGTGGAGAATCCGGCGACCTATCCGTATGCCAAGGCTTCCTGCGAGCGCACGGCCCGCTGGCTGGCGCGGTGTAAGGAGGCGATGGCCAGGTATCTGGCAGAGCCGGACGCGGTGAATCCCGGCCAGCAGCTCTGGGGCATCAATCAGGGCGCGACGTTTGAAGACCTTCGCATCTGGCACATGAAGGAGATCGCAAAGCTCGATCTGCCGGGCTACGCGATCGGCGGTCTGGCCGTCGGGGAGCCAACGGAGGTCATGTATCAGATCATCGAAGCGGTGGAGCCCTACATGCCGGCGGACAAGCCGCGCTATCTGATGGGCGTCGGCACGCCGAGCAACATCATCGAGGCTGTTGCACGCGGTGTGGATTTCTTTGACTGCGTGATGCCTGCGCGCAACGCGCGGCACGCCAAGCTGTTCACGTGGCAGGGCGCGATCAACCTGAAAAACGCAAAGTACATCTACGATGAGTCACCGATCGACCCGGAGTGCGACTGCCCGGTCTGCCGCCGCTATTCCAAGGCGTATCTGCACCACCTGTTCAAGGCGGAGGAGATGCTGGCGATGCGGCTTTCTGTAATGCACAACCTGTATTTCTACAACAAGTTGATGGAACGGATCCGCGAAAGCCTTGACAACGGCACGTTTACGGCCTTCCGCGCGGAGTATTCCGAAAAATTGGCGCGGAAGATCTGATCGCGCGGAGTTTATTTTGAAAAATTGCTCAAGCCGTCTTGCAAAATGACGCAAGAACCGGTATAATATTCAAAGTTTGAAAACGATGGAGGAAAAACAATGACCTTATTCTTGGAGTCCGGCGCAGCCGCCGGCGGCAGCAACCTTTCGTTTATCATCATGATGGTCGCGCTGATCGCGGTCTTCTACTTCTTCATGATCCGCCCGGAAAACAAGCGGAAGAAGGAAGCCGAGGCCATGCGCAACGCGCTGAAGGTCGGCGACAACATCACGACCATTGGCGGTATCATCGGCGACGTCGTGTCCGTGAAGGATAACTCGATCGTCATCGAGACCAGTGCCGACCGTGTCCGTGTGGAGTTCGCAAAGTTCGCTGTCTCCAGCAACAACACCGCCGAGAAGGAAGCCGCCAAGCAGAAGGCTGCGATGGCTGCCGCCCGCAAGGAAAAGAAGGCAAAGAAATAATCGTGTCCCATGATCGCCCGGCTGCATTCGCAGCCGGGCGATTTCTTTACCCATTCTCATTTTGATTTCAGAATGTAGGAGCGGCCAGGCTCGTCCGGTGCAGCAGAAAATCAGAAGCGGTTCTTTTTGATGGGACAGGGCCATAGAGTGGTGGGGAAGGAGGGATGCCGTATGGGCAAGAAACGAACGGGTGCGAAGCGCGGCGGGCCTGTGAGCTGGGTCTGGAAGAGCGTGCTGCTGGGCGGAGCGATCGGTGTTGGCCTCTGTGCGCTGGCAGCTGCGCTGGTGATGGGCGGTGTCATTCCGCAGGAGGGGCTGATGACGGCAGGCCGCTGCGCGGCGCTCTGCGGCGCGGCTGCGTCCGGGCTGATCTGCGCGGGGATGGCAAAAGAGCACAAGGTGCTCTGGGCCGCAGTGAGCAGCGGGTGCACGGCGGTCTGTGCGCTGATGGGGAATCTGCTCTTTGTCGGCCAGCTGCGGCTGCCGCTGCTGTGGCTCGGTGCGGTCGCGATGACGGCAATGCTTGCGATGCTCTGCCAGCTGCGGCCGAAAAAGCGGAAGTACCGCAGAAAATGAAAGTGCGGCGTCATGAACTTGCGAGGTAAATATTATTTACATTTCCACGAAAGCGCGCATGAAATCCTGCAAAATCAAGATTTGCGTGACGCCGGGCTGCAAGATACCATATCTGGTGTTTTGAACTGCGGATCACCGCTCTGCACCGCCTCTTTGGTTGCGTTGTCGACATAATGCAGTCGACATAATACCTTGTCATAATTTACAAAAATTATGATTTTGCGGAATTTTCCTTGAAATTTAAGGCGCTTTGCGCTATAGTAACATCACGCCCGCAGGACCGGGCGGTAGCAATAATTTTGCTTTCATAATATACTGCGGCTGCATCTGCCTGTTCTGTTTTTCGGATGTGCGCGTCCGGCTGCGGCAGAGGGCGTCGCTTCTTTGTTCGGAAAGGACCCGGCTGTTGTGTCTTTCTGTTCGTATTGTTTTTTGCAGCCCCGCCGTTCGGCGCTGCGGCTGTTTTTTGTTTGACGTCCGCGCAGCGGGCGGTCTTATTTGCGCCCCGGCGCGATCAAACGAATTCTGGAAGGACACGTCTATGGTCAACATCATTGCGCGGTATGAGGATTACCTCATCCATGTCAAAAACGCCTCGGCCAACACGGTCTCGTCGTACATGCGGGACCTGCGGCAGTATGCGTCATATCTGGAGACCAGAGGCGTGGCCGTGCTCGACGCGGATCAGACGGTCGTGAGCGACTATGTCGCCTGGCTGCACGACGCGGGGAAATCCCCGGCGACGGTCTCGCGTTCGCTGGCCTCGCTCAAGAGCCTGTATCTCTACGCGATGGCCGAGGACGAGATCGAGGCCAATCCGGTCCACAACATCAAGGTCGAAAAGGCGGAGAAAAAGCTCCCGCAGATCTTGAGCGGCAAGGAGGTCGAGCTGCTGCTCGATCAGCCGAAGCCGAATGACCTCAAGGGCTGCCGCGACAAGGCGATGCTCGAGGTGCTGTATGCGACGGGTATCCGCGTGAGCGAGCTGATCGGGCTGAACGTCGACGACGTGAGCCTGACGGGCGGATTCCTCCGCTGTGCGAGCGGCGAGAAGCTGCGGCTCATCCCGCTCTATCCCGAGGCGGTATCCGTGCTGAAGGATTACATGGAGAATGTGCGACCGAGCATGGTGGCCGAGCCGGGGGAACGGTCGCTGTTTGTGAACGTCTCCGGCGAACGCATGAGCCGCCAGGGCCTCTGGAAGATCATCAAATACTATCAGGAAAAGGCGCACATCGACAAGGAGATCACGCCGCATACGCTGCGGCACAGCTTTGCGGCGCACCTGCTCGAAAACGGGGCCGATCTCCGGTCCATTCAGGAAATGCTGGGCCACAGCGACATTTCCTCCACTCAGGTCTATGCGCAGCTCGTCAAGCAGAACTTGAAAGCTGTGTATAACAAATATCATCCCAAGGCATGAGGAGAGAGCGTGCGGAGAGGATGGTCATGCCGCCGCGGCCTGTTGGCCGCGGCGGCATTTTTATATGGTTTCGTTTCAGTTTAGAATGTGCCGGTATGATAGGGGAAAATTCTGAAATGGAGAATCAGGATGCTGCGATTTTTATTCTGCCTGTTGTATCTGGCGGTGCTGGGACTGCTCTGCTTCCCGTTCGGGCGGCTCCTGGCCCGGAGGACCTACGATCCGGCGCGCTGGCCGTTCCGGCTGCGTCGGTTTGAGATGGACGGAAAATTCTATGAATCCATTAAAATCAAGACGTGGGAGAATCAAGTTCCGGATGTGAGCAGATGGGCGCCGGAGATCGTGCCGGTGAAGCGGGTGACGGGACGGATGACTGTGGAAATGTGCGCGGGTATGATCAACGAGACCTGTGTCGCTGAAATTACGCACGTGGCGCTCTGCGTGCTGGGGCTGGCGCTTCTTTGGATCTGGCCGGGCTGGGGCGGCGCGGCGGTATTTCTGGTGGACGTGCTGCTGGGGAACGTGCCGTTTATCCTGATCCAGCGCTATCAGCGGCAGCGGCTGCTGCACGTGCAGGCACGGCTGCTCCGGCGGGAAACGGCAAAAACGAAAGGAAAGAGAGAGGGAAATGAAGGTTCTGATCCTGAGCTGCAATAACGGCGGCGGGCATAACTCCGTCGCCGCGGCGCTGCGCGAGGCGTTTGAGGCGGAAGGGCACGTTTGCGAGATCGCCGACACGCTTTCGTTTTTGTCACGCGGGTGTTCCAAGGTGGTCGCGGGCGTACACTCGGGTGTGTACCGGCACGCGCCGGATCTGTTCCGGGCAGGATACCGGCACACGGAGCGGCACCGCGTGATGTTCCAGCCGGGACATCGCGCGCGGCGCATCCTTGATCTAGGCGTCGGCCGGCTCGCGGCGTGCATCCGCGACGGCAGGTTTGACGCGGTGGTCTGTACGCATGTATTCGCGGCGACGATGCTGACGGATGCAGTGCGGCGGCACGGGTTGCGGGTGACGACCGGCGTGGTGGAGACCGACTATACGAACACGCCGGGCGTGGAGGCCAGCGAGCTGGACTGGTACTTTGTGCCGTCTCCGGTGCACCGGCTGACGCTCAGCGAGCTTGGCGTGCCGGAGGAGAAGATCGTCGCCTCCGGGATCCCCGTACGGCGGCAGATGTTTGTACACCACAGCCAGGAGGAAGCCCGGCGCGCGCTCGGCCTGGATCCGGCGCGGCGGCAGCTGCTCGTCGTGTCCGGCAGCATGGGCTGCGGACCGATCCCGGAGCTGATCGAGGCAGTGCTGGCGAAGAAGGACGAGGATCTGGATGTGACAGTCGCGTGTTCGACAAACGAACGGCTGCGGAAGGAGCTGACGGAGCGGTATATCGGACGGAAGGACGTCCATGTGCTGGGGCACGTGGAAGATATGTCGCTGCTGATGGACACGGCGGACGTCTATCTGACGAAGCCCGGCGGGATCAGCACGACGGAGGCGGCGGTCAAGGGCCTGCCGCTGGTGCTGATGAACACGGTCGGCGGATGTGAGAGCTATAATCTGCAGTTTTTCCAGCGGGCCGGGGCCGCATGGAGCGGCGAGAGCGTGGAGCAGCTGGCGGACGCGGCGGTCTGCCTCGGGCGGAGCGCGGCACTGCGCGAGCGGCTGAAGGAAGGGCTGACCGTGATCGCATCCGGGAACCGGGTGGAGCGGATCGTGCAGGCGATGACGTGCCGGCAGAAAAGCCCGGACTTGCCAAACGGCGAAAATCTGGTATAATAACGTCTGCCGCGCAGGCCGGAACAGGGCTTGGCGGCGGACGTTGTCCTTTCATGGGATAGATCGAGCGGCGGTGCGCCGCAAAAGGAGACGCTATGAAGATTTTTGTTGCCGGGGCCGGTGCATGGGGTACGGCGCTTGCGATGCTGTTGGAGGAGAACGGACACGCGGTGACGCTCTGGACGCGGAACGCGGAAAAGGCGCGGGAGATCGACATCACGCGGCAGAACCCGGCACTGGCGGGCGTGACGCTCCCGGATGGCATCCGGGTGACAGCGAAGCTGGCCGAGGCGGAGAGCGCGGAGCTGGTGCTCTACGCGGTGCCGAGCTTTGCGCTGCGCGAGACGGCGCAGGCCATCGCGCCGCATCTGCCGGCGGAGGCCATCCTGGTGTCCGCGACGAAGGGCATCGAGCGCAGCACGAACGCGCGCATGACGCAGATCATCACGGAATACGCCGGGACGGGCCGGCCGATCGTCGCGCTCTCGGGCCCGACGCACGCGGAAGAGGTCTCGCGCCGGATGGCGACGGGCTGTGTGCTGTCGAGCCGCGATCTGGAGGCGGCCAAGCGCGTCAGGGCCGCGTTTATGAACGACGTGTTCCGCATCTACATCAACGACGATATGGTCGGTGTGGAGCTGTGCGGGGCGTTCAAGAACGTGGTGGCGCTCGGCGCGGGGATCCTGCGCGGCATGGGCGCGGGCGACAATCTGCGGGCGATGTATCTGACGCGGTCCATCTCGGAAATTTCGTCGCTGAGCATCCTGCTCGGCGGGCGGCGGGAGACGTGCTTTGGACTCGCGGGTGTCGGCGATCTGATCGTGACGTGCTTCTCCGAGCACAGCCGCAACCAGCGGGCCGGGCTCTACATCGGGCAGGGCGAGACCGTCGAGGAAGCGCTGCGGCATGTGGGCGCAGCCGTCGAGGGCTATTATGCCGCGGACAGCATCGAGCACCTTGCGCGGGAGCTGCGCATCGATATGCCGATCTGCTCGGCCATCTACCGCGTGCTCTACAAGGGACATCCGGCGGCGGAGGAGATCGCGCCGCTGATGCGCAGGGCTGGATTTTCAGAATTTCGCCAATAAATATACGCAGCGCCCCGGCGGAGCCCGCCGGGGCGTTTTCATATTCTGTGAGGATGCTCCCATTGGGCCACTTTGCGCCCCCCATTCTTTTCTTTCTCTTTCTGAGAAAGAAAAGAATGGGGGCGTGAAAAACTGAGTCAGGATGGGTGCTTGGGGAGGCGGACGGTGAAGGTGGTATAGTCGTCGGCGCTCTCGGCGCGGACATCGCCGCCATGGAGGCGGACGACGGAGCGGACGATCGGAAGGCCGAGGCCGTTGCCCTCGGCGGCGTGCGATTCGTCGGCCTGATAGAATTTGCGGAAGATGGTCTCGAGCTTGTCGGGCGGGATGCTGCTGCCGGTATTCGAGACGGAGACGGTGAGCGCGTCGCCGGTGTCCTGGACCGCGATGCGGACCGTGCCGCCCGGGGGTGTGAACTTGACGGCATTGCCGAGCAGGTTCATCCAGACCTGCCGGAGCAGGTCCTCATTGCCGTCGATCAGGTATTCATCGAACTCAAGGTCGAGCTCGAGCGATTTCTCGGTCCATTTGCGCTCGAGCAGGAGGACGCAGTTGCGCAGCTGCTCGGAGAGGTTGAAGCGTGTGACGCCGGAGAGGATCGTCTGGTTCTCGATCTTCGTCATGTTCAGTACATTCGTCGCCATGTCGGAAAGGCGCATGGACTCGTCCTCGATGATGGCGAGGTATTCGTCGCGCTCCGGGCCGGAGAGGTCGCCGTAGCGCAGCAGCTTGGCGAAGCCCGCGATGGAGACGATCGGCGTTTTGAACTCGTGCGAGAAGTTGTTGATGAAGTCGGAGCGGAGCATCTCGGTTCCCTCAAGCTCGGCGGCCATGGTATTGAAGCTGTCGGTCAGATCGGCGACAACGGGCTGCCGCGCGAGAATGGGCACAAAGCGGATGCGCGTCTTATAGTCGCCGGAGGCGAGACGGTTCATGCCGCCGATGAGCGTGTTGACCGGGCGGGTGATCAGGGTGCTGGAAAATACGGTGAGCACGGCGCCCATGAGCGTACTGAAGAGGATCATGAGGCCGATGAGCAGATAGCCGCTGCGCGGGTCATAGTCCTGCGTGGGCAGCGCGCCGGTCCGCACGAGGAGCAGCAGCACCGCGCCCGAGATCAGCACGACGACGAGCAGCGTGGCAAAGACGAATCCGGCGAAGAGCAGCGTGAGCGCCCGGCGTTCGCGCCGCTGCTGCGGTGATTGCTTTTTCATACGTTCCGCACCGCCTTATAGCCGAGGCCGCGCACCGACACGATCTCAAACTCGTCCCAATCCGCAAAGCGGCGGCGGAGCCGGCCGATGTGGACCGTGACGGTCTCCCAGCCGCTGTCGCTCTCGGCACCCCAGATCTCATCCATGAGCTGGATGCGCGTGAAAATTTTGCCGGGGTAAGAAAGAAGCTTGTAGAGCAGGAGAAATTCCTTCTGCGGCAGCTCCTGCACCTCGTCACCGCGGCAGACAGTGAAGGAGTCGTAATCGAGCGTCACGTCGCCGATGACGATCTTCCGCTCGCTGACGATGCGCGCGCGGCGCAGCAGCGCGCGGATGCGGAGCAGCATCTCCTCGGTGTCGACGGGCTTTGTCATATAGTCGTCCGTGCCGACGAGGAAGCCCTGCTTGCGGTCCGCCGGGAGCTGCCGCGCGGAGACCATCAGGATCGGCAGGTCGCTCCGTCCCTCGCGCAGCGCGGCGGTAAAGGCGTAGCCGTCCATGCGGGGCATCATGACGTCGAGGACGATGAGGTCGACGTGCTCATGGTCGAGTGCAGCGAGTGCCTCTTCGCCGTCGGCGGCGGTGGTGACTGTGTAATGCTCTGCCTCGAGCACCGCACGCATCAGGCGGCGGGTGTTTTTGTCGTCATCGACGACGAGAATGTGAAACATGGCGGCGCTCCTTTCTGCATTACTGCGGAGATTGTTTTTTGGATCTGCGGTGCAGGATCTTCTCGGAGATCCACTGGCCGAGGCGGCGCAGCACCCAGAAGACCGAGCAGGCCAGCAGCGCGAAGACAATGAACACCAGCAGTCCGCGCGTGTTGAGCGGCTCGATCGTAAAATACGTGGGGTAGAAGAAATAGCAGACGGCGAAGGCCGCGATCAGAAAGGACATCATCACGATACGGAGCGTGTTGAATGGCTTCGACGTGCGGAATACCATCATCAGCCCCACAACACCCATGACGCCGGTGCTGATGGTGCTGAGCATATCGTCCTCGAGATGGAAGGCGAGATAGAAGAGCATGACGCCGAGCACGAGCAGATAATCCGCCAGCGCGGCGGGGAGCGCGCGCCGCAGCACATTCCCGAGGAAATGGCCGCTGATGCGGTCCTCGTTCGGCTCCATGGCCAGGATGAAGGACGGGATGCCAATGGTGATGGCGTTGACCAGGCTCAGCTGCGCGGGCGAATAGGGATAGGGGAGCGTGAAGATGAGCGTGGTGATCGCGAGGATGAAGGTGAAGATGTTCTTGACCAGATAGAGCGAAGCGCTGCGCTCGATGTTGTTGATGACGCGGCGGCCCTCCGCCACGACAGACGGCATGGCCGAGAAATCGGAGTCCAGCAGGACGATGTGCGACGCCTGACAGGCGACGGAGCTGCCGGAGGCCATTGCGATGGAGCAGTCGGCTTCGCGCAGGGCGAGGACATCGTTGACGCCGTCGCCGGTCATGGCGACGGTGTGGCCCGCGGCCTTCATGGCCTGGACAAGCTGCTTTTTCTGGTCGGGCGTGACGCGGCCGAAGACCGTGCAGCGCTCGGCGGCCTGCGCGAGCTGATTTTCGGTCTGAAGCGTGCGCGCATCGACGTAATTCTCTGCACCCTCGATCCCGGCGCGACGCGCGACCTCGGAGACCGTGAGCGCGTTGTCGCCGGAGATGACCTTGACAGCGACGCCCTGTTTTGCAAAATAGGCGAACGTATCGGGCGCGGCGTCACGGATCTTGTTGGAGAGCAGGACGAGTGAGAGCGGCAGGAGCGGCGCGGTGGGCGCGTCGTCGTTCAGGCTGCCGTCGTAGAGGCTGAGGAGCAGCACGCGGCAGCCCTTGGCCGAGAATTCCTCCACCTGGCGGAGCGTGTCCGCCGCGTCCGGCTGCGAGGCGAGCAGAATATCCGGCGCGCCGAGCAGATAGACCTCGTCGGAATGGAACTGTACGCCGCCGTATTTTTTCGCCGAGGAGAACGGCAGCGTCTGCTGCGCGGCACGGTGGGCCGCGCCGTCGAAATACTGCTTCAGCGCGATCATCGTGTCGTTGTCGCTCTGCATGGCGGAGACATAGTCCGCCATGATGGAGCGGATGTCATCCTCGCAGAAGCGGTCCGGCGTGAGGGGGACGATGTCATCGACGATCATGGCCGGCTCGGTGATGGTGCCGGTCTTGTCGACGCAGAGCGTATCCACGCGGGCCAGCGTCTCGATGCAGTCCATGTCATGGACGAGCGTGCGGCGGCCGGCGAGGCGGATGATGCTTGCGACGAGGGCGAGGCTGGTCAGAAGGTACAGCCCTTCCGGGATCATGCCGACGATGGAGCCGACGGTCGAGATCACGGAGGTGACGACGTCGCGGTCCAGCCAGCGGTATTCCTTGATGAACATCAGCACGCCGAGCGGAATGACGAGGAAGCCGATCCACTTGATGAGGCTCGTCAGCGAGCGCATCATCTCGGATTTCGGCTGCTTGCCTGCTTTTTTGGCTTCGATGGTGAGTTTGGAGACAAACGAGTCCACCCCGACGGCGGTCAGCCGTGCGCGGCAGCCGCCGCTGACGACGAAGCTGCCGGAAAGGAGGCTGTCGCCGGGCTTTTTGACGATCTCATCCGATTCGCCGGTCACGAGCGCCTCATTGACACGGCACTCACCGGAGACGACCTCGGCGTCCGCGCAGATCTGGCAGCCGGGATCGAAGAGGACGATGTCGTCGCGGACGAGCTGCGCCTCCGTGACCTGCTCGAGCGTGCCGTTCCGGACAACGTCGAATTCTGCGGCAGCGAGGATGTTCAGCTTGTCCAGCTTGCGCTGCGCGCGCAGATCCTGGATGGTGCCGATGATGGTGTTGCAGAAGACGACGCCCATGAACGTCAGGTTCAGCCACTGGCCGACCGCGATCACGCAGAGGGCCAGCAGGAAAAAGAGCATATTAAAATAGGTGAAGACGTTTTCCTTCACGATCTGCCCAGCAGTCTTGCGCGGCGGCTCGACCGGGCGGTTGTCCAGACCGGCGGCGACCCGCTCGGCCACCTGCGCTTCGCTTAGGCCGGACTCCGGCGCGGCGAGGAACACGGGGACGCGGACTGCCGGCTGCGCCTCCGGCAGGGATTTTGATGATTTCTGTTTCCGAGGCAAGGGCAAAAAACCTCCTTTTGCCGCACTTGCGTCAGCTGACGCTTTGGAAATAGTATAGGGGAAAAATGTAAACGGAATATAAAGTTTTGATAAATTTAAGAAGTTTCGAGCGGCGGGAGTTCCCAGCCGACCAGCAGCAAACCGCGGCGGACATCAATCTCGGCCTGCGGCGTGATGATGTGGTTGCTGACGCCAAGCGGAAACGCGCTGCCGAGCGGTGCATCGGTCAGCTCATACTGCACGCCGCGCAGCGTCAGTCCTTCGGCATCCGCACCGAGATTGAAGATCGAGAGCAGGCCCCAGTCGACGGTCTGCCGGACGGTCAGGTGTTCGTTTTCGATGACGGTGTAGACGAAGTTGTCGTCGTAGACATAGCCGCGCGCGCCGTGCCGCCGGAGGAAGGCCAGTGATTGGAGGTTGGCCAGCGTATGGTCGAGGCGGCGGCCGCCGGTCGCGCCGTAGAAATAAAATTCCGTGCAGCCGCGCGCGAGGCCCTCTCGGATGGCGAGCATGCTGTCAGTGTCGTCCTTTTCGACCGGGACGCGGACGGTGGGCTCGTCCTCCGGCTGGGGCATGGAGTCGAAATCGCCGATGACAAGATCCGGCTCAATGCCGAGTTTTTGGCAGAGGAGGAGCCCGGCATCCGCCGCGATCTGGAAATCGCCGGGCTGCGGCCGCTCGCGCAGACCATAGAACGTCCCGGCGGAATAGATGAAACAACGCTTCATGGGAAATACCTCTTTGTGATTGGTTTGTCTTATTATATGAGATCGGGCAGATAAATGCAAGAAAGAGGTTTATCTTCAAAATAGCGGGCGGACAGAGCCGCCCGCCCCTACAGGGTGCAGTGGGGGGAAAGTTGCCTGTGTTCTTGACAAAATCTGCGCGGGATGGTATGATAAGGCCGACAATTCCAAGGGGTGCCGCAAGGCTGAGATGAGCGACCGCTCGAACCCTCACACCTGATCCGGATAATACCGGCGTAGGAATGCGAGTATAGGACGTGATCTTTCCCGCATTGCAATGCCGCAATGCGGGTTTTTCATCGTTTCCGTTGGAGTTGATCTCTCAGAGAAAGCAGGAAAACACTATGAAACACAAAAGGCTGCGCGCCCTCTGCGAGGGCGCCATCATGGTCGCACTGGCGACGGCGCTGAGCTATCTCAAGCTGCTCGAGCTGCCGCAGGGCGGAAGCGTCTGCATCGGCATGCTGCCCATCTTCCTCTACAGCGCACGCTGGGGCGTCGGCCCGGCGTTCCTGACGTCGTTTGCATACGGCCTTCTGCAGCTGCTGCTCGACGGCGCGTATGCCTGGGGCCCGACGTCGATGCTGCTGGACTATCTGCTGGCGTTCGGCGTGCTGGGCGTGGCGGGCTTCTTCCACGGGAAGAAGGGCGGCGTCTATGTCGGCACGGTCATCGGCTGCGTCTGCCGCTTCATCGTCCATTTCATCAGCGGCATCACGATTTACAAGATCTATGAGCCGACGGAACTGTTTAACTCCACGTTTACAAATCCGTATCTCTATTCTGCAGTTTACAACGGCAGCTATGTGTTCATCGACATGGCGCTCTGCCTCGTGATCACGGCGCTGATCTACAAGCCGCTGAAAAAGTACATCAACGGCACCGACCTGGCCAGGTAAATCTGGCAAGTTTCGCCCCTCTGCACTGCAGAGGGGCGTTTTGCGCGCTTTTTACAGCGCAGCACTTGATTTGAACGGGAATTGGGGGTAAAATGAAACAGGAAATGAATATCTGAGAAATGAGGTATGCAGGATGACATACGAAGAGATCAAAAACAACGGAGAGATCAACTCCTATATCCGGCAGGCGGATGCGTCGCTTGTGGCGCTTGGCTTCACGGAGCACAGCTTTGCGCATGTGACGCTCGTGGCGGAGAAGGCAGGCTATATTCTCGAGACGCTCGGCTATCCGGCGCGGACCGTGGAGCTGGCAAAGATCGCGGGCTATCTGCACGACATCGGCAATCTCGTCAACCGCATCGACCACAGCCAGTCCGGCGCGGTGATGGCGTTCCGAATCCTTGACCACATGGGCTTCACACCGGATGAGATCGGCGTGATCGTCTCGGCCATCGGCAATCATGACGAGGGCACGGGCGTGCCGGTCAGTCCGGTGGCGGCGGCGCTGATCCTCGCGGATAAGAGCGACGTGCGGCGCAACCGTGTGCGCAATCAGGACACATCGACCTTCGACATCCACGACCGCGTAAACTATTCGGTCACAAAGGCGGAGCTGAAGATCAACGAGGCACACACGCTCATCAAGCTGAAGCTGACGGTCGACACACATTATGGCTCGGTCATGGATTATTTTGAAATTTTCATGCAGCGCATGATCCTCTGCCGCAAAGCGGCCGAGAAACTGGGATTGCAATTCAAATTGATGATCAACGAACAGCAGCTGATCTGACTAAAATCTTCCGGGATAGCAGGTCACGCAGCCGTCCATCCTAACGACAGGAGGGATGGACGATGACGAAGGAATTTTACTGGGACTTGTTTTGCGAGACCGGCGCGCCGGAGGCGTATCTGCTCTACCGGCGAAATGGAGCGGCCAATGGTACAGAAACTGACGGGGCTCGTCCTGCGGACGACCGAATATAAAGAAAGCGACCTGATCTTGAATATCCTGACGCGCGAGCAGGGGCTGATCTCGGCCAAGGCGCGCGCCGTGCGCACGAACCGGAGCCACAACAAAGGCGCATGTCAGCTGCTGTGCTATTCGGAGTTCACGATCACGGATTACAAGGGGTTTTCCGCCATCTCGGAGGCGAACGCCATCGAGATGTTCCCGGAGCTGCGGAGCGATATTGAGCTTTTGTCGCTGGCAAGCTATTTTGCACAGGCGGCGGAGGTTTTATCACAGGAGGACGCGGGCCGCGGCGAGGTGCTGTCGCTGACGCTGAATGCGCTGTATGCGCTGGCGAAGCTCCGTAAGCCGCAGGATCTGGTCAAGGCGGCGTTTGAGCTGCGGCTGGCGTGTATCGGCGGATACGAGCCGGATCTGACCGGGTGCGCGGTCTGCGGAAGGGCGGACTGCGGGCGGTTTTTGGTGTCTGGCGGATGCCTGCAGTGCCTGGAGTGCGGGCTTGGCGAGGGGCTGAGCCTGCCGGTGAGCGCCGGGTGTCTGGCTGCAATGCGCTATATCACGGGCTGCGATGCGAAGCGGCTTTTTTCGTTTTCGCTCGACGGACCGGCCCGCAAGGAACTGGCCGACGCGGCGGAGACGTATCTCGTGACGCAGCTGGAGCGCGGATTTTACACACTGGATTTTTACAAATCACTACTTTTGACATAGGAAATAACGCAAAATGAACGAACAATATCAGAAATCACTGACAAAGCTGGAGCTGGACAAGGTGCTGGCGCTGCTGGCTGACCATGCGTCCAGCCCGGCGGCGAAGGAACGGTGCCTGGCCGTCCAGCCGCTGGACGACGCGGAGGACATCCGGCTGCTGCAGGCGCAGACGAGCGCGGCCTGCAAGCTCATCACGCTCAAGGGCTCGCCGAGCTTCGGCGGGATCGCGGATGTGGGCGCGTCGCTCAGCCGGGCGGACCGGG
>JABLTR010076003.1_pt1 | contig 60075 bp, 51 predicted proteins | sample 7160071 | NCBI WGS metagenome assembly JABLTR01 (sample SAMN14651230, study PRJNA627086) | human gut metagenome | isolation source: feces | host: Homo sapiens | reverse complement strand
ATTGCATCTATGTAATTTATGAATAACTCCTGTCGCTAAATCTCCGCCACCACGGACTACTACTATATTATCCATAATCATTTCCTTTCTTATATTACTATTTATATTTTTATGAATTTATATTTTATAACTTGTAAAAATAACATCTATTTTAAATTCAAGACATAATTGTGCTATTTTTTTACATTTATCTAGATATTCCAATTTATCAACTTTATTTATAATTACTTTATACTTACAATTTACATTCTTTTTAAGTCCATTTTTATTTTTTATTATTTCTACTAAATCAAATATATTTATATTTTCTTTTATATTTTTGTGAAGTAATTTTGACACTAATTCAGGCCTGTGACAGGTTTCTTCAATTTTTTTATCTAAACTGTCAAATCCAATAAGTCCAATTACTAAATCTGTTTCTTGTATTATTACAGGTTCATTGTCTTTCGGCGCTTTTAGAGGTAGTCGTTTTGAGCCATCACCTTCTATTAATAAAAAATCCGAAATATCTATACATCTTTTTAATGTATCTTCATCTAAGCTCTTTACTTTATAGTCGCTTTCTTTTTTACCTATTTTAATTAAATTGTTTTTTTGCAAAATTTTTTTAAGGTTTTCTATATTAAAATCTTCATCAATTAATAAAAAATCTTTATCTAATTTCATATGTGTAGTTGTTGTTATAATTGTTTTTTTATTTAAATTTGATAATTCATTTCCAAGCTCAAATATTGTGCTTGTTTTTCCACCTGCTCCAACTACAGTTATAACTTTATCTTTATTTAAATCTATATCTAGTGCATTTATTAAACTTTTTTCTTTTACTATATTGTTGTTTTTATAAGAATAAACTTGCATAAAAATCACCTTTTTATTTATTTTCTAATTGACTTTTATAGTCTATATCAATAAGTTCTCTTTTTTCTAAAACATCAAATATAAATAAATCATCTATATTTTTTAAAATTATTTTTTTTCCGCCCTTATCTCCATCTAACTTTAATAATTTATCTTTATATTTATCTGTAAAAATAGTTGGATTTAATAAAATACTGTCATTACTTACACAACCTAAATTCTTTTTACTTCTTATAAATTCATTTATAAATTTATTTATTGTTTCTTTTTTAATATATGGTTGATCACATACAATAAACATGTACGCATTATTAAATGAATTTGAAATTCCCAGTTTTATAGACTGAGAAATTCCAAATTCACTATTGTTGTTTTTTATTACTTTTATATCTTTATTTTTTAAATTATTTATTATTTCATCGTATTTTGTGACAAAAATTATTTCATCTATATTGTCATTGACTTTTTTTAAATCTATAAGTTTATCTAATGTATGTAAATACATTGGTTTTTTATTTATTTTATGTAGCAACTTATTTCCATTAAATCTTTTACTATTTCCAGATGCTAAAACGATTATGCTAAGCTTCAAGGTTATTTTTTAATATTCCCATCGCAATTTTCTCACTAGTCATAGGAAGCTCATTAATCCAAACTCCACTAGCGTTATATATTGCATGACATAATGCTGGAGATGGAGTATTTATAACTAATTCACCTATTGATTTTGCACCAAATGGACCACTTGGCTCATAACTTGATTCATATTCTACTCTTATTTTACCCATATCAAGTCTTGTAGGTATTTTATACTGCATAAATGAATCGTTTAATATTCTTCCTCGTTTGTCATATTGAACATCTTCGTATAGAGCCATACCTATACCTTGTACTAAACCACCTTCTGTTTGTACTGTTGCAAGAGCTGGATTTATTACTGTTCCACAGTCTACACATGCCGCATAATCTATTATTTCAACATGTCCTGTTTCTTTATCTAATTCTATCTCAACAGCACCTGCCATATATGGTGGTGGTGATACTGGAGTTTTCTCCTTAGCTGTTGCTGTTAATGTGTGGTTGCTATAACACATTACATTGTTTGCTATATCTTTTAAAGTTATGCTTTTTTCTTCTTTTACAGAGTATACTTTTTCTCCATCAAAATCTGCATCTTCTATATCTATTTCTAACATCTCAGCTCCTGCAGCTATTATTTTCTCTCTAAGCATTTGACAAGTCTTTATAGTTGCATTTCCTGTTAAATATGTTGTACTTGATGCATAAGAACCAGAATCATATGGAGATATGTCAGTATCGACACCATAAACTACTATATTGTCGACATGAGTATCTAGACAATCGGCTGCCATTTGAGCAAGTATTGTGTCACATCCTGTACCCATATCAGTTGCACCTATCATCATTGAATAGAATCCATCGTCGTTTACTTTTATAGTTACACTAGCAACATCGACATGACTTATTGCTGAACCTTGCATAGCTACAGCAAGACCAACAGATCTTACTTTTCCGTTTCCTAAATCTTTACATGGGTATTTTTCATCCCAATTTATCATTTCTTTTACTTTATCTAAACATTTTTCAAGTGTACATGAGTTGGCAGTTTCTCCATGATAAGCTGGCATATAGTCGCCTTCGTGTATAAGGTTCTTTTTCTTAAACTCAATAGGGTCCATATTCATTTTCAATGCTAATTTATTCATAGTCGTCTCTAATGCATAGACACCTTGTGTCGCACCGTATCCTCTATATGCTCCTGCTGGAATAGTATTTGAGTAAACACCGTCAAATGAGAATTTAAATGCATTTACATGACTTGTATATAGAGGTAATGATTTTTGACCAGTTAAACCTATAGTTGTAGGTGTATGGTCTCCAAAAGCACCTGCATTTGATAAAGTATAAAGTGAGGCTGCTTTTAAGTTTCCATTTTCATCGGCACCTAGTTTTACAGTTATTTGCATTTGATGTCTTGGGCTCGATGCTATTTGACTTTCTTTACGGCTATATACTATTTTAGCTGGTTTACCAGTTTTCCACGTAACTAATGCTGGGAATATCTCATTTACTACACTTTGTTTTGCCCCAAATCCCCCACCTATTCTAGGTTTTATTACTCTTATATTTGACTTTGATGTTTCAAGTGCAGTTGCTAATATTCTTCTAACATGAAACGGTACTTGTGTCGCTGCAACACAAACAAGCCTACCATATGGATCTTTATATGTATATGCTCTAAAAGTCTCCATCATCGTCTGTTGGTTTGCCTTTGTTAAATATGTCTCTTCTATTACATATTTACATTTTTCAAACTCAGCTTCTACATCGCCTTCTTCCATAACATCATGGCATATTAAGTTTCTTTTTACATCTGGTGAAATCGGAACTTTTACTTCCCAATCTTCTTCTGGATGTACTACAACTTCATTATCTAACGCTTTTCTAAAATCAAGTACTGGCTCTAAAACTTCATACTCTACTTTTATCATTTTTAAAGCTCTATCTACACATTTTTCATTTTCACCAGCTACTATTGCAACAGCATCCCCTACGTATCTAACTCTCTCATCTAATATTTTTCTATCATATGGACTAAGTTCTGGATAAGTTTGACCTGCAGTTGTAAACCTTGAATTTGGAGCATCTTCCCATGTTAATATACATTCAATCCCTGGAACTTTAAGCGCCACATCTTTTTTTACATTTTTAACTAATGCATGAGCATGAGGTGAACGAAGTACCTTTACTATAAGTGCATCTTTTGGTGCTATATCATCAGTATATACAGGTTTTCCTGTAACAAGTGACATTGCATCTTTTTTCATAACACGATTATTTACAAACTTCATGGTTTACTGTCTCCTTATTTCTATCTAAATATTTTTTTATAGCTCTTAATTGACCTTGATATCCTGTGCATCTACATAGATTTCCTGCTAAATACTCTTTTATTTCTCTTTCTGTTGGATTTTCTAACTCATCTTCCATAGCAAGAACATTCATTATAAATCCTGGAGAGCAATATCCACATTGTTCAGCTCCTTCTTTAGCTAAAAATGTCCCAAAATCTATAGCTCTATCTTGAACTCCTTCAAGAGTTACTACATGTTTATTATTTATTTGAGCTGCAAGTGTTGAACATGAAAGAACTGGCTTTTTATCTACCCAAACTGTACATAGACCACAGTTTGCAGTTTCACATCCTCTTTTAACAGAATAACAACCCTTACTTCTAACATATTCAAGTAATAATATATCCGGTTCTATTTCATCTTTTATCATTTTTCCATTTAACCAAAACTTAATTTCCATATCTACATACCTCCAATTTCATTTATACATCTTCTAACTAACACTTTGCATAAATGACTTCTAAACTCTTTACTAGCTCTCATATTACTTCCAAACTCTAATTTAGACTCTACATAATCTGCAAATTTTTCTATTTCTTCTTTTGTAGGCTCATCACTTAGAATATTTTCTTCATCTAATACTAAAGCTGCCTTTTGTGGTCTAGCGCCAACCGCCACTTCAAATTTATCTTCTATTTTTGATACTGCACAAGTAAGTACAGGGAAGTCTGTAGATATATTCGTATGAGACATATAACTTATTTTTATATTGTCTTTTTTTATTATAATTTTTTCTAATATATCACTATCATAAGGCATATTCACAAATTCTTTCATTGGAATCATTCCACCTTTATAAAGTTTTACATAGCTGTCTAAAGCTAATAAACATGTAAGAGGATCTGAGAATCCAAATCTTGAAAATATACTGCCACCTACAGTTGCACAATTTCTAAATTGGACTCCAACTATACTTTTTACACAATCTTTTATTGCATTATTAAAATAATTATTTAATCCCTCATGGACTTCTAAATCTCTAAGCCTTACCATTGCTCCTATTTCAAAACACTCATCATTTTCTTCTATTTTATCTAAATTTAAATTAGATAAATCTATAGCCGTTTGAATAGTTTTTTTACCCATCTTCATCCATAAAAGTCCGCCTAATACATTCGCCTTTTTACTTTTATTTAATTTATAAGCTTCTTCTAAGCTATCTACAACAACATATTTTTTAATTGTAAACATTAAATCCTCCTACTTTCTAAATGTATTTACATAAAAAAAGACAAACCCATAAGTCTGTCTATTTTGATAAAAAGAGATACGTTAAATTTCAAACGTTCTCTTTCCCCTTATATTTAAATACTACATTTTAACTTCATATCTAAACTTAACTTATTTTACCATAGCATTATACTTACTTCTATCTTATTTTATATATTTAGTAATTTTTATTTTGTATTTATGCTCCAACTTTTTGTGCGTCTTTTTGTTCATTATTTTTAGGCAAAATTAAATTTAAAACAGTAGCCACAACAAAAGTCATTATTATCCCATTTTCTGCAAATATATTAGATACCCAAGCTGGACATTGTGATAAAACTTCTGGAACATTTCCAATCCCAACACCTATTCCTATAGCCAAAGCTACTATAAGACTATTTCTTGCATCTAAATTTTCTCGAGATAATGATTGTATCCCACTTACAAGTATCATAGAGAACATTATAACCGCGGCTCCACCTAATACTGATTGAGGCATAACTGAAAATAATGCACTTAATTTAGGACAAAATCCGCATAAAATTAAAAATAGCGCACCTGTCATTATTACGAATCTATTTACGATTTTAGTAACAGTTACAAGACCTACATTTTGGCTAAAAGATGTATTTGGTAATATTCCAAATACAGCGGCAACTAAACTACCTACTCCGTCTGCCATAACACCACCAGATAATTCTCTATCAGTAGCTTCTCTATCAAGTCCACCATTTGTTATTCCTGATATATCTCCAACAGTTTCTACTGTAGTAGCTATAAACATAATACCCATAGCTATTATAGCTTCCATATTAAATTCAAATGGAACTACCATTGGATGTGGTAAAGAAAACCAAGCACTTTCTCTTACTTGAGTAAAATCTACCATATTCAAACATATAGCTAATATGTATCCAACTATTATACCTATTAATATAGATGAATCATTTAAAAATCCTTTAAATTGTTTTAGTATTAATATTACTATTATAACTGTTGTTCCTACTAAAAGATGGTTTAATGAACCGAAGTCTTTGGCTCCTGCTCCTCCACCAAAATACTTAATTCCAACTGGTAATAAAGATAATCCTATAGATATTATAACTAGACTTGTAACGATTGGTGGGAATAGCTTTTTAAGTGGTTTTATAAAAAAACCTAAAACTAATTCTATTATACCTCCAACTAATGTAGCACCTATTATAGAACCATAACCATACTGTGCTCCAATTGCTTGAGCTGTACCGATAAATCCTGAACTTGTACCCATTACTATAGGAAGTTTTGCCCCGATTGGTCCTATAGGGTATAACTGAACTAATGTAATTACTCCTGCTACAAACATAGAGTTTTGAATAAGCATTGATCTTAAGCTAGAATCTATATTTAATAAACCACACACTATTATAAGTGGCGAAATATTTCCTAAAAACATTGCAAGAACATGCTGTATACCTAGAGGTACTGCTCTTTTAAGCTCTACTCTTCCATCTAATTCGTAAATTGACCCTTTTTTTTTCATAATACGCTCCTTCTTAAATATTTACTAAATACTTCGAAATAACTTCTACTAAAATATACCACATACACAAACGTATTTCTATATTTTTTTTATATTTTTCGTATTTTTTTACACTAAATTGCATTTTTACGCTATATTTTACAAATCCAATTCGTGTTTTTATTTAATTTTGCTCTTATTTTAATTATTTTTCAATTAAATTTCCACTTAATAGTTTGGATATTAATTAAATTTAAGGTATAAAAATATTGATAAAATCTTCAAAAAGTATTATGATGAATTTTATATACAGTAATATCTAAATAAAATGAAGGGGGTAGTTTATGAGTAAAAAAAGAACACTGCAAAATAACTTAAGTTATGCTCTTAGATATATGTTTGATAATTATGGTATGAATATTTTCCTAGATTCTCAAAAATTTTTAATTACTCTAGATAATTTAATACCTACATTACAAGAAGAGTTATCTTTAGTTAAGTTTGCAATTGAAAAAAATGCAATCTCTACAATATTAAACGCTCACAATCAAAGAGATGTAGATAGAAACTTTGCTTATTTACGTGCAAAGACTATTCTTACAAAAAATGGAGTTGCAGAAAAAGGTGCAATATACATACTAGATTGTTTTTTATACGCGCTTGACTGGGTAGATGACTTCCCTGATTATGAAGATTTATCAGACGAAGACTTTAAAATTTCTGAAGTTATTAGTGAAGAAGAAAAAAATAAAGCATTTGACAAAAAGCTTAGTTCACAAGCTCACAACAAAAATAAACCAATTATATCATTAAACAAACAAATGCCTACTGAAACTAATGAAAATAAAACTTCACAAGTCGAACCTACTCATTTTGAAGAAAAAAATTTATCTTCTACTGAAAAAGAGCCTGTAGAAAGTACTCTAGACCAAGATGATACTCAAAAATTAGATATCCATAGAAATAATCCAGAATCAGAATCTAATTCAAAATATTACTTAAATCATAATTTTGAATATAAAGACCAATATGATGACTACGATGATGAATATGAATCTGGTCCTAATTTCAAAAAAATATCATTAATAATTGCATCTATACTTGTTTTAGGTTGTATAGGATTCTTTATGTTCAAAAATTTAACTACAGAAGCCCAAGCAGTTGTATCCGGTGTTTCTATAACTACAGAATACCAGATAGAAGACGGTGTTTACGTATTACCTATAAATAAAGAAACTGATTTAAATGTTATAATACAAAGCAGTAATTCAAAAGAGTTAGATTTATCTAAATTAAGCTTTAAAATAGATGACGAATCTATTTGTACACTTAAAAATGATGATAAAAAATGTACTATCACAGGTTTAAAAGAAGGTAAAACTAAATTAGTAGTAATTTATAATAATGAAATTGTAGATTCTATAGATTTATCTTTCAAAGAATTTGTAGATGATAAAAATACAGTTAACTCTAATACTGAAGAACAAGATTCTAAAACTGAAAGTAATACGAAAAAAGAAAACAGTACTACAATAAATAAAAATAACAATAGTACTACAGGTGGCAACAGCAATAATAATAGTAGTAATAATGGAAATGGTAATAACAACAGTAATAATAATACTAACAACAACAATAATAATAATAGTAATAACAACAATAATAGTAACAATAATAACAACAATAATAATAAACCAAATCCAACTCCTACTCCTGAGCCTACGCCAACACCTGACCCAAATCCAACTCCTACTCCGGATCCTACACCGACTCCAGATCCGACTCCGACTCCAAATCCAGATACACAGTCAAGTAGTGAGTTGTAAAACAAAAATTCTCTAGATAATATCTAGAGAATTTTTTAATTTCTTATTATGTTATAAAAATAATTGTTATGTGAAATAATAACTCTATAATAAAAAGTAAAGGAGTTTATTATGCCTAACGAAGATACAATTAACTTACTAAAAGAATGTGACGCAGGTTGTAAGATGGGTATTGATTCTATCGAGCAAATCCTAGATAAAGTAGAAAATAAAAAGCTATACGATATTATAGTAAAATACTTAAATGATCACCAAAAACTTCAAAATAAAATAACTGATAAATTAAATGAATTTGGATGTGCAGAGGAACAACCTAGCACTATGGCTAAAGCTATGAGCCATATGAAAATAAATTTTAAACTTATAAAAGGTGAACACGATAAAGAAATCGCTGATTTAATGACAGAGGGATGTAATATGGGTATAAAATCTATAAATAAATATATGAATCAATATCCAGCTGCATTAGAATCTATAAAAGGACTATGCTATGATTTAGCAGAACTTGAAGAAAATTTTGCAAAAGATATAAGACATTATTTATAAATTTTCATTTAAACACCCTAAAAAGTAGATTTATTTTAAACATATTTAAGGAAATCATATTTATCCACAATATTACAATAAAAAATGCCAAATATTATATGTTATATGGCATTTTTTATTGTCAAAAATTATAGCTCTGAAATTTCCATAAGCCTTATATATATTTTCTTTATTCTCAAGTTTATATATTCAATATATCCCCTTTTCATAATCCAGTCATTTACATCCATCTCATCAAATAAATCTTCATATTTCTCTCTTAAATACTCTATATTATCACTATGCATATTTAACATATATTCATATAAAAACTCATATGCATTTTTGTATGTAAATACATCAGTTTCTGAATTATTGATAGTAACTATCAATAACTGTCTTTTTTCATCTATATCAAACTCTGTTTTGTCCATCTCAAAACTCCCCATTTGACTTATTAATTTATCTACCTCTTCTAATAAATCTCTAGATTCTTTCAATAATTCAATCTCTATCATAAAATCCCCCTAAAATTTTTATATAATTAAAGGCACAATATAAATTATATATTGTGCCTTATGTGTGCAAAATTAAATTTTAATTTTATATAATTTTAATTTTTTCCCTTTGTATTACTTGTAATTTATAAATTTTAATTTGTTAAAAAATATATGTGGTTTAAATGTTATATTTTAATTTGTGAATTGTTATATTCATTTATACCTCAAGTATACTAAAGATAGTATTTTAATTTGCACACATATTTATTAAAAGAATAAAAATTCTATTAATCTATATCTATTAAAATCTCATTATTAGCTTTATTTAATGCAATTTCAAGCTCTAAGATTTCTTCATTTCTATCTTCTAAATACTTTTTCAACTCTTTTTTATTAAAATTAGGTTCTTTAACTCTATAATAAACAGAAGTTGCCGCTGCATCTACTTTTCTTTCTTTTGATGATTTAACACCATCTAAAATATTTTCAAAATTATTGACTTGCTCTCTTAGATATTTAATTCTATTTAATGTGCCTTGAAGGCTTAGCTTACCATTTTTTGTTTCTATATAATTTTCATTATTTGCCTTAGATATATTAGTTTTTATTGTAGAAATCTCTTGACCTAATTCTATTATAAGCTCAAATTCTCTATTAAAGTCGACAACCTCATTACAATCATATCTAGTTCCATCTGATTCTAATATATACTCTTGTACTATATTTTCAAGTCTCATCATAGTATACATTTTATCTCTGTATATTCTCTCTAATTCAGATACTCTTAACATTGCTTGACTTATTGTACTTCTTTCCATAATATATTCCTCCACAAGTTTTAAATTATTTTTTCTTAAAAACGTATGTAATTCCTATTATAAATAAAATTGTAAGTAAATAAGATAATATATAATTATAGCTACTAGTTGCCTGTGATAATAATATTAAAATAATTGCAACTAATTCTAAAGATGAAAATAATATATTCTTAGCTATTTCAACAAATAGCCCGAAAAATATCCATACTATCTTCATATCCCCACTTACATTATTAAAGCCATTTTTATAATCTAAAATAGTGCCTGTAATAATATTTCTAAAATAATTTCCAAATACAACTACTCCATTTTTAATTCCTTCAACTAATCCTAGATCATTTTTTAATTCAAATCCTACATTTTGTTTATAACTTGTTATATATTGATTTGAAATATTCTCTAATCTAGTTAATGAAGTATATCTATTTAACCTACTAGAATTAAAGATTTTACTTTGACCTGTATAGTTAACAGTAAGTGGCATAAATAGAGAACAAATTAATAAAATCAATATCAAAAATATAATTGGTTTCTTTTTCAAATTAAATTTCCCCCTATTATTTTACATGTTTATAATTATATCATAAGTTATTAATTTTTAGTTGTTTATATGATTTTTTTATAAAATTATGATACCTGTTTTAAGCTTTGTAAAAACAAAATGGACTAATTTTATTAAGATTAGCCCATTTTTTATTATTTATATATTTCTATATTATGAAATAAAACTTTTTCATTTCCTTTATTCATATATATGTGATTTAATCCCCCGCCAAATTTTAAACTGTCTCCTTTATTTAATTCATATACCTCTTGCTCTACTTGGATAGTCAATGTCCCTTCTGATACGAGAATCATTTCTTCTAAGACGTTTTTATGTATAGCTGATACATGACTACAATCTGGATATAATTCTACTAAAAATACATCTATCCCATTTTTCGAATCAAATGGAAATATAGGATATATTATCATTTTACCATTTTCCTCTTTAATTGGATGTATTTCGTCTTTTTTTACTAAAACTAGTTGATTTCTATTATCGTCCAATAAAGATATAAAATTAACTTTTAATCCAGATGAAATCTTCCATAATGTCGATATAGTTGGACTTGATTCTCCTCTTTCAATTTGCCCTAGCATAGCTTTACTAACGCCTGTCAATTTTGATGCTTCATCTAAACTCAACCCTAAACCATTTCTCAATCGTCTAAGATTTTGTCCCACTTTTGGAAGTTGTGACATAATAAATTATCTCCTTGCTTTTTATTTATAACTACTTAATTATAATAAGTATTCCCCCTTTTATATACTATCATGTATATTTCTATCATTATACTATACTTTTACCCGGACATGTATATTAATCGAGCATATTTTTGAATTTTCTAAATATATATTTGTATGTATATTTATATGTAGTTTTTCTCGCTAATTAATTCTCACTCGTTTGACATTGATAAAAATCTTATATACCATTTTATTAATAAATATAAAATATATAAAGTCTAGGAGGATAATAGAAATATGAATAAAATAAAAGTAGCATTGATACAAATGCATGTCGAAGAAGATAAAGATAAGAATTTACAGACAGCTAGAAAATTTGTAAATAAGGCTGCTAATGATGGTTGTGATTTAGCAATTCTTCCAGAGATGTTTACTACTCCTTATAAAACAAGTAACTTACCATTATATGCAGAATTTGAAGGTGAAAAATCATTTATAGAACTTTCTAATATGGCGAGAGAAAATAATATATATTTAGTAGGTGGCTCTATCCCTGAAAAAGATTTAAATAATCTAGTTTATAATACTTCATATGTATTTGATAGAAGTGGAGAAAAAATAGGAAAACATAGAAAAGTTCATTTATTCGATATAGATGTAAAAGGAGGACAAGCATTTAAAGAATCTGATACATTGACACCTGGCGATAATATTACTGTATTTAATACTGAGTTTGGAAAAATAGGACTTTGTATTTGTTTTGATTTTAGATTTCCCGAACTTGGAAGATTAATGGCACAAGATGGTGCAAAAATTATAATTGTTCCCGCTGCCTTTAATATGACTACAGGTCCTGCCCATTGGGATTTAATGTTTAGATCACGAGCTGTAGACAATCAGGTTTATACAATAGGTTGTGCACCTAGCAGAGATGTTGATAGTTGTTATATATCATATGGCAACTCTTTAGTTGTATCTCCTTGGGGCGATATTTTATATAAAATGAATGAAAAAGAAGGATATAAAATAATCAAATTAGACTTAGATTATGTAGACAAAATTAGAAAAGAACTCCCACTTCTGTCTGCTAGAAGAGTTGATTTGTACAAATAAAAAAATTCGCTTCGCTCATAGCGCCAACGAATCGGAGATTCCGTTGCTTAAAATTCGCTTCGCTCATGGCGCCAACGAATCGGAGATTCCGTTGCTTTAGTTAATATGTTGGAAATTATACATTATCCACAAACCGGATAATATATAATTTCCTTAAGATAAAAAAATCCCCTTGTTAAAACAAGGGGGTATTTTTTACGCTCTTTTTCTTTTAAAATCAACTTTTTTTACATTATTTTTATTGTTTTTTGTTTGTAATGTATTTGGTTTTAAATCCATTAATATCTCTAAATCCTCTGGATATAAAGTTATCCCTTGAGAATATAATTTATCTATTAAAGTTGCATTGCTCACTATATGATTTTCTATTAAAGCTTCATATGCCATTTTTAGTAATGATGAGTCAGTTAATTTAAACTTATCATCTAGTGGTTCAACTTTATTCCAACCTCTTTGTTGCCAATCGTTAAGTAGATAATTGTATTTTTTATAGCTTATTACACCTAGACTATATGCTCTATAAACTAATAAACTAACAGGTACTGCCCATTTAGCTTTTAGATTAACAAAGTCTTCTAATTCATTTGCTTCTTGAATACTATTTAAAAATGCTTGTTTTGGAAGTAAAAATTCAGCAGCAAATTCTTCACAGTCAAATTTCTTTAAAGGTATATTTAGTATATCACTAACTATATATCCTAATTCACAAGCTAAGTCATGATTTCTTATAGGCGCAATATTTTTATCTCCACCTAAAGCAATAACGTATTTTGTATTTTTATCTACTGATTGCTTTTGAGTAAAAGGACTTGCACCCCTTCTATTAACATTCATATAGCTTATTATTATACCTTTTGCCGTCATTATATCACCTAAATTTAAAGGTGTTGGTTTTTCGTCATCCCATAAGTCCCAATGCTCCCTTATTTTTTGAGAAAGAACTTCCATAGAATCTCCTCTATGTAAATTATTAGGTAAGTCTAGTTGTGGGAAACCTATATAATCTTCAAAGAATAAAAATAATTTTCTTAACATAATTAATTTTTCTTTGTATGATATTTCTTCCATTCTTGGCAGTGTAGAATTTGGATTAAAGTGTGAATCCTCTACTAAAACTTTTATATTTTCATTATCATAGAAATATTCTCTTGGAAAATGAAGTATATTAGATAATTTTAATGCATTTTCTAAAGTTGGTTTATATTTATTTTCTTCAAAAGCTAATATATCTTTTTTATTTATATTTGTTTCTTTTGCTAAAATATCTATACTTTTGCCTCTATATACCCTAGCAATTTTTAATCTTTTTCCATTAAATAAATCTTTTTTCATTTTATTTTACTCTCTTTCATTATCAAACAAAAAACTTTTATAGATTATAAATAGAATTTTGTTTGATTTAGATTTTTTAACCTTTTCAATTATACTCAATATCAGCTATAATATCAAATAATATTTTAATCTTACAAATCCATAAATCTTGTAACTATTTCTTTTATATAGTATTATTATCAATATATTTATTATACTATATTTTTATATGTAGTATATTTTTGTTTTAATTAGGAAATATTTAATTTAAGATTTTTAAAACTTAAATTAAATGTATTAGGGGTGAATTTATATGAATGACAATAATGAACAAATAGTATTAGAAACGTTAGACAGATTACATATCAAATACGATATAACCGAGCATCCAGCTGTATTTACTATAGAAGATATGAATACACTTGGAATTATACTTGAAGGAAATGTCGTTAAAAATCTATTTTTAAGAAATTCAAATGGAACAAATCACTATCTTTTAGTCATGGATAAAAATAAAAAAGCAAACTTAAAATCAATAAAAACTCAAATCAATTCTACTTCACTTAAATTTGCATCTGAAGAAAGGCTAAAAAAATATTTAAATCTTACAAGAGGCTCTGTAACTCCCCTTGGAATCTTAAATGATACAAACTGTAAAGTACAGGTTTTAATAGACGAGGATTTAATAGGCGAAAAGAAAATCGGAGTACATCCAAATACAAATACGTCTACTCTATGGATTTCACTAGAAGACCTTGTAAAAGTTATACAAAACCACGGCAATCAAATTACTTACATAAAAGTATAAATAATAAAGCATTTATTTAATTATAATAATATTAAGTAAATGCTTTTTAAATAAATTTTTATTTTAATATTTTCTACATTAAATATTTTTATCTAATTAAAATTCACATTCGATTTTATAGGAATTTATTGGCATTTTGTGTTATACTTTTAAAGATACATAAATTTATTCTATTTTTAAAAATTCTATAATTATACAGGAGGTGATTATATGAAAAAAAGAAGAGTAGTATATATTATAATTTTTCTAGCTATTATACTTATCAGTGGATTCGTTATAAAAAATAACTTAAAAAGTAATACCTTAGAAGCGCAAACTGATCAATTAGATTCTCCTTCTGGAACTAAAATTGATGATAGTGAAGATAAATCTAATCAAAAAATATCTGATTTAAAACTAAAAGGTTATATATTATCAATTAATGATGGCGATGTAGATTTTGAACAAATTATGAAAAAAGTAAATCTACAAGATAAAAAACCTGTTTATAGTCAGCTATCTTCCACTTACAACAGTGCCGCAATTATACAAACGAACCAAAAAATAGGTCCAATTTATCTAGTTGATTGTAAATATGATAAACAAAAAAAGACATATTCTATAAATAAAAATTCAAAACAATTAATAACTGAATTTATACAAAATTGTGATGCTCTTGTTTTTTTACATTCAGTAGACTCTGATATTGCTAAAAAAGCTATTTTAATTGAAGCAAAAGATAAAAATTATTATTATCCTTTAAGTAGAAATACTTTAGATGATTTAAGTGGAGAAGCATTAACAGAATTAAAATAATATAATTTACATCAAATAAAAACTGCCCTATATTACAAGATCCATTCTAATATAAGGCAGTTTTTTATTTAAAATATTTCTCTTTTATCTTTTCTATACTCTCTTCATCCAAATCATACGCTTCACCTACACTACCTTCAAGCATCGACCATACTTTATTATGTACCTCTATAGCATTTGAGAAATTTCCTTCTTTCCAACTTTCCAAGCTGCTTCTAAAATAAATCCTTTGATATCTATCTTCTATATAATCAATACCTGAAAGTGCTTTTTCAATTGTATTTGGCGTGACTTCTGTACATTCCCACTTATATTCAGCTTTTATAAGCGTATTTGCAAGTGAATGTATTAAATTTAATTCATCTGCATTGGAAGTAGGATCTTTTACCTCATCTTCTTTAATTATTAGACTTGGTTTAGCATTATTTAAATCCATAGACTCTACTTCTCCACCTAATAATTTCATTAAATTATCTTTTTCTAAGAAATTATGAGTTCTAAGAAATATAGGATATATATTACCAAACTTCATAAATATATTTGGCTTAATTACTCCTATTATCGGCAATAATATTATGCATACTAATAATAAATCAATAAACCAACTAAAATAATAAGATTTTTTTTCTTTTTTTTCTTCTTTAAAAGGTTCATCGATTATATCATCTAAATCTAGTGGAATCTTTATATTCTCTAAATCTTTCTTTGAAAAATAGAAATCCTTAATATCTTTTTTTATATCTTCATCTATATTTATGTCAATATTAGATATATCACTTTTCATATTATATGACTTTTTTTCCTCCATTTATAAATATTCACCCACACTTGCTTTTATTTTTTTTAATGATTGTCTAAAATAAATTTTAACAGTATCAGTATTTAAATCTAATACTTCCCCTATCTCTTCATCAGACAGATCAAAATAACATTTAAAAATAACTACATTTTTATATTTTACATCTAATAAATCAATCGCTTCATATAAATTTATTTTTCCATCACAATAATATTTATCTAAACTTTTATCTTTATCTAGCATACCAACATATTTTAAAAAATTATTTGTATTTATAATAGTTATTTTGTACAACCATAATATAATATTTTGGTTTTCATCTAATTTAGACATATTATCCTCAATAAAATACATCGTATCTGTCAATATTCTTTTAGCATCATCTTCATATTTAGTATGTAAAAATACCAATTTATACATCTGTTCAATATTATCTTTTATAACTTGCTTTATAGCTTTTTTATTTCCTTTTCTAGCTTTTGAGATATTATCCAAACCATTTCTCCTTTTCCTTCTATTAGAAATAATTTTACACTCTTTTTACATTTTCATCAACAATATAATATGTACTATAAATTTCATAAATTTTTTTCAATTATAAATCATATAAATAAATATATTGAATTTAAAGGAGAAAAACTTATGAGGAGAAAAAATCTAATTATAAACACATTTTTATTGACCTTTTCTACCATGACCTTAGGCCTTATAGGTATGGTATTTCGAATATATTTATCTAATCAAATTGGTAGTGAAGGTATGGGACTTTATCAATTAATTATGAGCATCAATGTTTTTGCATGGACTATAGCTATTTCTGGTATTAGGGTTACACTTACAAGGCTTATTGCTGAAGAAATCGGTAAAAAAAGTAGCAAAGATAAAATTAGGCGTTTACTTAGATGTGGTTTTATATATACATTATTTTTTAGTTCTATATCTGCCTTAGGTTTATATTATGGCTCTCACTTTATAAGTACGGTATTAATAGGAGATATTAGAGCTCAAGTTCCTCTAGAAATACTCTCATTTAGTATGCCCTTTATAGGTATCTCTGCTTGTTTTAATGGGTATTTTTATGGTTGTAGAAAAGTTATAAAAAGTATTACTGCTGATTTTATAGAAAATATAACTATGATGGTTATAGTTACTTTTTTTATAACTTCTTTTTCAACTGCAAATTTAGAATATACTTGTTCTTACATAACTCTCGGCATGACTTTAGGAAGTATTATAGCATGTTTTTGTGCTTACCTTATGTACATATTTGAAAAGAAAAATTCGCCTGCTATTAAAATGAGAACATCGAAAAAAACTATATTTACAGAATTAATTTCAGTTGCCCTTCCTATTGCGGGAAGTGCATATGTACAGACATTTTTAAGATCAATAGAAGATATTTTAATACCTAAAGCATTAAAATCATACGGTTCATCAACAGCAACTTCTCTATCAATATTCGGTGTAATTAAAGGTATGGCATTGCCACTTTTAAATTTTCCATCAATATTTTTAGCTTCATTTTCAACGCTTATAATACCTGAAATTGCACAATATAACGTATTAAACAGACAAAAATCAGTTAATTTTGTAATATCAAAAGTAATAAAATTCACGCTTATAATAGCATTATTTTCAACGGGATTTTTTATGGTTTATTCAAACGAATTAGGACAAAGTTTGTATCACAATAGCGAAGTCGGTCTTATGCTTAAAATATTAGCTCCATTAATACCTTTTATGTATCTCGATAGAATTGTAGATGGTAGTTTAAATGCATTAGATCAACAAGTCTATACATTGAGATATAACTTAATAGATATGACAGTTAGAATACTTATTATAAACTTATTAATTCCTATGTTCGGTATAGAGGGCTTTATAATGGTTTTATTTATAAGTACAACACTTAACTTCTCATTAAGCGCTAATAGACTTTTAAAAGTCACAAAACTGGATTTTTCTATTTTTAATTGGATTATAAAACCGATTATATCTATATCTATTTCATCTTTAGCTATAAAAGAGTTGTTTCATTTTCTAAATACTAATAATTTAATTGTTGAAGGTATCCTTATTTTTATAGTGTATGTAATTTTACTATGTCTATTAAAATGCATTTCTAAAAAAGACATTACTTGGTTTATAGATGCATTTAAAAAAGACCCTAAAAAGAGCAATTGGAGTGCATTAAATCTATATAAACAAATCTAAAAATAAAAAAAGATTGATGTAGAAATTTAAATATTAAAACTTCTATATCAATCTTTTATCTAGTCTATATTTTTCATAAATTCTACAATACTGTCAACTGTCTTTTGTTTTTGATCATCTCCACTTATCAAAGCACTCTCATCATTATTGTATTTTCCATAATCACCAAATTGTGAATGATTTGCACCCTCAATTTCAACATAAGTAGTATCTGGTGGTAATTTTTCTTTCGCATCTATTAAAGATTGGAAATCTATTACACCATCTTTACTACCCCAAATTGATAAAACATTCATATTAACTTCTTTTAAATATGAATCTGATGGATATGAAGATATTAATACAACACCGTCAATATTATCTAGCTTTGAATTTACATATCTTGTCGCAACAAGACCTCCTAGTGAATCACCACCTATAACCCAATGCTCTATATTGTTGTATTTGTTCATAACTTCATTGGCTTTATTTTTACCAAATGCAGAGAAATTAAATGGCATATCTACAGCAACAACTTGATAACCTTGTTGTGATATCATTTTGCAAATTTTTGCATATGCCTTAGCATCTACTTTTGCTGCTGGATATAATATGAATCCTTTTGTTGGTGTTATGTTTGTAGGCGTAAAGCATATAAAATTATTGTCTATGCTTACTGTTACAGCATCATCACTTTTCAAATAAGTTTCTGCTTCTGATGTTGGAGCATAGTAGCTAGTTAGCCAAATAAAAAAACCTAACACTGAACAAATCAATAAAATTAAAACGGCTTTTATTATAGCCTTATTCATCGATTGTTTCTTAAGCTTTTTTCTTTTTTTTGCAATTTCTGCTTGCTCTTCCTCGTAAAGTAAAGGCTTCTCTAGCTCCATAGTAATACTACAGGTGTCGTATTCCCTTTTTTTAGACCTTACTTTATCTTTCTTCATTTTAATCCCTCCAAGTTTATTCATACTATTATAGTTTAACACAGTTAAATATATTTTTCACCTTCTGAAACCTTTCAATTTTGTATCTTTTTCTTTAAGTTTTTGTAAACTTTTTGATTATGTATAAAATAAAAATACTCTCCAATCAAAACCTTTATGGTTTTATATCAGAGAGTATTTATATATAATGCTATAAGTTTTGATTTACTTTATCCTAATTCACATTATTTATTAGATAAACCTTATTTATTTAATTTTTCTTTATCAAATTCAAAATCATCATTATTTTCTTTTATCTCAATTATATGTTTAGGTTCTGTATAATTTTCAAAATCGTCACCTTCATATACTTGTATTTCATCATCATTTTCATCTACTTCTTCATTGTAGTCAAATTGTTCTTCACAGTCATACTCGTATTTATTTAAGTCTGTATCTTTCTTTTTAATTATTTTAGAGCCACAACAAGTACAAAACTTAGAATCAGAATCTATCTTGCTTGCACAAACATCACATAATATAAATTCCCTATCTTTTTTTATCTCCCTGCCACAATTAGGGCAGAATTTTTCATTATTTTTTGATATATAACCGCACTCACAAATAGGTGTATGTTCATCGTGGCCTTCTATATTTGCTATATCTAACATTCTGTTGTATATTTCTAAGTCTAGTTTTTTTATTTCATAAGTTAATTCTCCAAATATACTTTCATCTATAAGACCTCTTCTTATTTTTTCATATGCTGAGATTCCAAGCTCCATAATTTTTTCACTTTTTTTGTCTTCAAAATCTTGAATTTCTTTTTCTATTTGAGATTTTTTCGATCTATGTTCTATATTTATAAACTTACGATTTATTGTTTTATCATTTGATTTCATTATTATATACCTCTCTTTTATTAATCCCAATTATTTAATTTAAATCCTATAAAAGTTACTATAAAACTGTAAATAAAACTTATTATAAGTGTAAAAATTATGCTCATATTCATTTGTACATTATATCCCAATAATGAGCCTCCATTTACATTTACACAAGTAAATACAGCTAATACTCCCATTAAGATTGCATAAAATCCACTAAATATTAATGTAGTCTTTTTAGCGTGAGTTTTATATTTGTTGTTTAGCTTTATTCCTGATATCAATAATATTAAAGCTGATAGAGCAATAAATGCTATTAAACATAATTTAAAATCTATACTTAAGGAAGTTGAAAATATATTTGTTAAGAATAAATTTTGATTTCCTATAGTTACAGGATTTAAATTTGCAAATCCCCAAATATATGCTGCCAATTGGCTAATTACTACGAATATATTTATATTTGAGATAGAACCTGAAATACCAAATTCATATACATAACTTAAACCTATAAAATATCCTAAAACTAAAAGTACAAATACTATAAAATATCCTAAAAATACTGTATTTACTACTTGTTTAAATATTCCTAAATACATGTTGTTTTGTATATATTCTTTTTTTGTTCCAATATATAAAATTGATAAAAATCCTAATAAAATACCTCTAACTAAAACACTTAAAAAACTAACTCCATATACTAAACTGTATCCCGAAGATAGATATCCTCCACCTATAGATAAGCTATTTTTAGACACAAGAGCTAATACTGTAAGTATTATTCCATATATCACTCCTACTCCTATAGCTTGTCTAACTAATGTTAATTCATCAGTATTTTTTTGTTTCATAAATATATTATAAGAAACAACCATACATATCACTGGCAATACTAAAAGCGCTAATGAGCAAATTTGAAATGCAAAATTATAATAATTACCGTAGTTCATCATACTATTTGCATTAGTAAGTATATTTAAATTTCCACCATTTATTAATAAAAGTAAATCAAAAGTACTTATGTAAGAAACATAATTTCCTAATGACACCCTTAAAATTAATTTTAATACTATACTTATAGCAAATAGTATTAACGTTGCAAATCCCGCCACCTTAAAACTATCTTTTAGACTTATGTTTGATAATATATTTGATATACTAAAATCATAAGTTCTCTTGCTAATATCTTCTAATAAAGTTCCACATTCCTTGCAATAAATACTGTTTAAATTATTTTTTGTTTTACAATTTGGACAATATAATTTACTTTTTCTTCTAAGAACGAATTTTTTGTTGTTCATTTTTTTATATGCATGTCCATCTTCTTTTGAATAATTTCTAAATTTATCCGCAAATTGTAGTGTATCGTCTGAACCTCTAACTTGCATATTAATTCCTCCATTACTATTAATTTATATCTATTTATTATGTAGTTAATTATATCAATCAAATCTTAAATTACGCTTAAATTTGACAAATATTTTTAAACTAAATAATATCTAATTTTCTTAGAATTTAAAAATGCTAGAATAAAATATCTAGCACTTTTATGTATTTAGCTCTTTGTCTTCCAATATAATTTAGATTCTTTAAACTCTATTTCTAACTTTTCATTATCGTATAAGTATGATAAATAAGATTTTAGTGTATTCCCTATTAAAACATATTGGTTTAGATCCATTTTTAAATCATAATGTATAAATAACTTTTGTAAAATATCTTCAAATATCAATTCTTCTTCACATATCCTTAATATAGTTTTTATTATTTCATGTACTTTGTCTCTGTTGATTTTAACTAGTGGTTTTATATCTTCACAAATCGGCGCATGTGATGGTATAAATAAATTTCCTTCTAAATTTTCTACAAAATCTAGTGTCTTTAAAAACTCATCTACATTGTAGATAAATGATATGTGATATTTTTTTATAATATTTTCTCCAAAAACACAATCTGCTAAAAAGTATACATTGTCAGAAGTTTTTATTCCTATCATATCAAAGAAGTGTCCACCTAGTTTTATGTACTCAAGCCCCTTTGGCAAATTCTCTATAGTGTCAGTCGGATTGCTTTCTTTTGCCATTAAAAATTTATTTCTAATACTTTTTATAGGATAACCACCATATAAAAATGAAGGTTCTAAAATTGGATATTTAATAAATAAATTTTCGATTTCTGTTGAAATTATTTTACAATCAGTTCTCTTTTGTAAAAATTCATTTCCTCCTATATGGTCGGCGTTTGAATGTGTACTTATTATATATTTTAGATTGAAATTATTTTCTTTTAAGATTTTATTTATTTTTCTTCCTGCCTCTTTATCATTTCCACTATCAATTAAACAAATATCTGATTCATTTAATTTGTATATACCTATATTTGTGGGGCTATCTATATAATATGTTCTTTCTCCTACTTTATTTAAATTATACATTTTTATTACCTCCTAAATATAATATCGACTTACTTAAAGTATTTCATAACAAGAATTAAAATAGTATTAAAAAAATAAAAAATAACCACATATTAGTCTTTATTTACCTAAGATGTGGTTATTTTTAAATATTATCAAAGATCTATATCCAATTTCCATCTCCATTTCGTTTTAATATAAATCTTATCATTTCTATAAGTTCTTCTTCTTTTTCTGTTCTAAATATAAATACATGATTTCCCATTGCTGCTGCTAGAGCTTCTGGTACTTCAGTATCTATTTTTATTTTATCTTTATATTTATCTTTAATCTCTTCATATGAATGTGTATAATCTATTCCATTTCTTCTACTAGCATATCCAACTACATATTTTCTATTTACATCTACAAATATCTTATCGTAAATCAATACATCTGACCATAAGGCATATGTATCTACATCATAAGCGTAATTTATCATATCTGGTATATATGCCCCCGGCGCTCTCATATTTACTTCTAGACCAACAAGATCTCCTTTTTTACCAAGACCTTCTTTATCTTCTTCTAATCTAAAAAATTCAAAATGAAAATATCTACTTCTTGTATCAAATGCTTTTACGACTTTTTTGCCTATAAATTCAATATCTTTGCCTTCAAAAGGTTGAAAATAAAATGCAGTATCAGAACATGTATTTACAGTATCCATAATAGAATGTAACATAACATGACTTGCTGAAATCAAAACATTTTTATTTGAATCTGTAATTCCGTCAAATGTCTCGACATGGCCATTTATAAACTCTTCCATTATATATGTAGTGTTGTTATCTTTAGTAGCAAAGAAATATGATAACTCATCGTCATTTTCAAGTTTATATGTACTAGATGCTCCCACACCATTATCAGGTTTTACTACTACTGGATATCCAACTTCTCTTGTGAAGTTTATAGCATTTTCATAAGTTGATATTAATATATATCTAGCTACAGGTATATTGCATGATTTATATACATCTTTCATTTTTGATTTATACTTCATAGGCGCCATATCATCTATCTTAGTCCCACTATTTACACCAAATATTTTTCTCAGAGTTGCCTCTGTTTCTAGCCAATATTCATTTTGAGATTCAATCCAATCTAATTTTCCATATTTTTGATTAAAAAATCTGCACGCTTCTTCTACCTCATAAAAATTCTCAAGACTTCCAACTTTATAGTATTCTGTAACTGAGTCTATCATATGTTGTGGCAAAGATTCATATGGTGCATCACCTATCCCCAATACATTAACACCTCTTATTTTTAAATTTTTACAAAAGTTATAATAATAAAGCGGAAAATTTGGTGAAATAAAAACAACATTCATTTATAATGCCTCCTCAATTTTTACAATAAATTTCAATATCTAAATGTCTTATAATTAATCCAATATATTTCTTATAAAGTATGAAAACTGTATTTGCCACCAATTCCAATCATGGTTTACATCATGTCCCCATATATCTATCCATGCTGGTATATTTTTATATTGTAATAATTCCTTCATTCTATATATACTTCTCAGCATTTCATCTTCCCATGCACCTTGGCCACAGCATAATATTATTTTACACTTTCTATACATCTCTACATATGGATGGTTGTAACTCATTCCTTGTAAAAATTTTATAGGTGAATTTGCATATACTAAATCATCACAATAACCACCAAAGAATATATTTGAATCAAAATATCCGCTAAGCGATATTACTCCTCCAAATACATCAGGTCTTCTAAACATAAAATTAACTGCATGTGTTCCCCCCATAGAACAGCCAGTTGTTATTATTTTTTTCCCACTTTTATTTATTTGATGTATTCTTGAAACAAGCTCATTTACTATATAATTAAACCACGCCTCTTGTCTACATATTCTAAATCTTGGGTCCCCATTTTCATTAGACCAACTTTCACTGTCTATACTATCACAGCAAAATAGTTGTATCTTTCCACTATCGATTAAATCCCTTACATTTTCCAACATACCGAAGTTTTCAAAGTCAAAAAATCTACCATTTTGCGCTGGAAATACTAGCACAGGTAGTCCTGCATAACCATATACATTAAACTCCATATTTCTATTTAAATTACTACTGTATTCTTTATAATAATTTTTTACCATAAATCTACCCCTTATCTAAATTCAATTACATGCTTATTTATAATGATAGCATAATATTTGAGTTATTTTAATAAAGCTTAAAGTATACATAAATTTTTTTATAAAAATTTTTTATAACACGTAAGAAATTAATTATTATGTTGAAAAAAAAGACTATGTTGTCATTTTTATTTCAACATAGTCTTTTATATATTTTATTTAATTTCTAGAACTCAGCGTTTTTAGGAGTTCTTGGGAATGGTATTACGTCTCTTATGTTAGATATACCTGTTAAGTACATTATTATTCTTTCAAATCCAAGACCGAATCCTGAATGTGTAGCTGTACCGTATTTTCTAAGTTCTAAATACCACCAGTAATCTTCTTCGTTTAGACCACATTCATGTATTCTATCAAGTAATACATCGTATCTTTCTTCTCTTTGAGAACCACCGATTATTTCTCCAACTCCTGGAACTAATAAGTCCATAGCTCTAACTGTTTTTCCATCTTCATTCATTCTCATGTAGAATGCTTTTATTTCTTTTGGATAATCAGTTACGAATACTGGAGCGTTGAATATTTGTTCTGTTATATATCTTTCGTGTTCAGTTTGTAAATCGCATCCCCACTCAACTGGATATTCGAATTTTTGTCCTGACTCTAATAATAATTCTATAGCTTTAGTATAAGTTATTTTTGTAAATTCAGAGTTTACTATGTTGTTTAATCTTTCAAGTAATCCTTTATCTACGAAGCTGTTGAAGAATTCCATTTCTTCTGGGCATTGTTCAAGTACATAGTTGATTATGTATTTGATCATATCTTCAGCAAGTTCCATATTATCTTCTAAATCAGCAAATGCTATTTCAGGTTCTATCATCCAGAATTCAGAAGCATGTCTACCTGTGTATGAGTTTTCAGCTCTGAAAGTTGGTCCGAATGTATATACATTTCTGAATGCTAATGCCATTATTTCTCCATTTAATTGTCCACTAACTGTTAAGTTAGCTTCTTTTCCGAAGAAGTCTTGTGAATAATCTATTTTACCATCTTCAGTTTTTGGTACATTGTTTAAGTCTAAAGTTGTTATTTTGAACATTTCTCCAGCACCTTCACAGTCACTTCCTGTTATGATTGGAGAGTGAGCATATACGAAGTTTCTGTCTTGGAAGAATTTATGTATAGCGTATGCTGCAACACTTCTAACTCTAAAAGCTGCAGAGAACAGGTTACTTCTAGGTCTTAAGTGAGCTATTGTTCTTAAGTATTCAACTGTATGTCTTTTCTTTTGTAGTGGGTATGAATTATCTGATTCACCTTCTACAACTATTTTTGTAGCTTGTATTTCAACTGGTTGTTTTGCATTTTGAGTAGCTACTAATGTACCTTCTATTAATAGAGAAGTACTTATTGGTAATTTACCAACTTCTTTGAAGTTTTCTAATTTTTCATCGATAACGATTTGCATGTTTTTGAAGAAACTACCATCGTTTAATTCTATAAATCCAAAGTTTTTAGACATTCTAGATGTTCTTATCCATCCAGCGACTTTAACTGTCTTATCTATGTATTGTTCTTTATTTCTATAAAGTTGTTTAATTTCTATGAATTCCTTTTGCATAGAATACCTCCTGATTATTTATTTTCTTTTTAATATATTATAATTATAACTTAAATTTATTAATTTATACAATTTCTAATTATCCCTATTTTATATCAATTGCCAAATAATAAAATTTAAGCAATAAAAAAAGCCCTTCATCCTATCTATAGGACGAAAGACTGTACTTCCGCGGTACCACCTAATTTAACTTAAAAGTTCACCTCATTAATGTACTAATATACATTACCAATTATAACGGTTTGGCTCCGACTAAGTCTACTCTCTTTATGATTTCGGTTAGTAACTCCGGGATGTTCTTCATTATAGACATTGTACTGGACTTCCACCATAACCAGCTCGCTACTACTCTGTTTTATAACTACTCTTCCCTTCATAGTCTTTGTTTTTTGTTTATTTCGATAATATAACTTTAACTCATTAAATACTTTTTGTCAATAAATATATTTAAAATAAATGCAAAAGTACCTTAGATACAAGTATATCCAAGGTACTTTGATATTATATTTTAATTAATTACTAGCTATTTTTTGTTGGGTTAAATCATTTTTACTACTTACTTTATTTTTATCAAATAGACTTACTACTATAAAAGTAACACCTGTAGTTAATAACATTAAGTAACCTACATCTGAAAAAACATTTTGAATTCCTGGCACAAATAGCCATGCTCCAGCTGATAATACTGATACTAATATTGTCCAGAATCCTGCATTTTTTCCAGCAAATTTAGATAAACATAATCCACCCAATACAACGATTGATGTTCCTATTGCCATAGACAAGCAAACTTTCATTGCATTTAAGATTGATCCTAATTGTGAAGATAATATATAAGTCAATATACCTACTATAAGTATTATCGCTTTATTTATTGCGAAAGCTTTATCTTTATATCTTTGTCCCATACTTGTTTTAAAGAATATATCTTGGCTTACTGTTGTTGAACAGCCTATTAACATGCTACATGCAGTTGACATATCCGCTGCCCATAAAGCTGATAAGGTAAGTCCTGCTATTACTGGTGGTAATGATAATATTATCATAGGTAGTGCTAAAGTTGCATCTACTCCTGGTATTAAAGCTTTTGATGAAATACCAAGCATTGCACATAAGAAGCCTATTGGTATCATCATTAAAGCCCCTAATCTAAATCCATTTACTGCTGACTTGTCATCTTTTGATGTAAGACCTATTTGAATTACACCTTGGATTGAGTTTGTGTTACCACACATAACTACCATCCAAGCAATTATTGCTGGTATCCCCATACCATCTGTAAAACTTAAATATGGTACATCTGTTGAAGTACTTGCCATTTGCATCGCTGCATCCCAACCACCTTGGTTAAAAAATACCATAATTGAAGCTACTATTATTCCAAAATAAATTAATGATATATTTATAATATTACTTAAACTAACTGAGCCCATACCTCCAACAAATGCTACTAACATGAATATCAAGAAGCTGAAAAATGTCCCTGTATTTATATTAAATATATCTGGTAATAAACTTGCTAAAATTGATCCCCCAGCTATATATTGAAGTGCAATTATTGTACATTGAATTAAAATCATAGCTATTGTCATCATTACACCTGTTTTTTTATCGAATAAATCTTGGACAAGACCAGTTACTGTATTATGTCCACTATGTCTGAAGCGTTTAACAACTAAGAAACTTGCTATTATAGCACCAAATGCCCAAGCTACGTTATACCAACCAGCAGATAATCCTGCAACAAATGCATTTTGTGCTATACCTATAGTCGATGCTCCACCTATTGCCAACCCAGCAATTGTAACAGCTGTAATCCATGTTCCATTTTTACCTTTATATAATAAGAAATTTTCTCCATCTTTCTTTTCTTTCTTTGACATAAATATTCCTAACCCCAATAAGAATGCTACGTATAAAATAACTATAATTAATGGTATATTCATAATATAATCCCCTTTCCCTTGCATGTAAATTTACAAATCAAAAAATTTTATTAATCTTGAAGAAGTGGAACTACGCTACCTCCATATGGTAGTACACATACATCTTTTCCTTCAAAATCAACTTTTTCTAATAATTCATCTATATTTTTATAAGAATTTATATTTAAATCTTTTACAAAGTTTGGATCTATTTCGCTTAACATAAGCATCTTTGATTTTGCAATAGCTTCACATAATGCATAGAATATATATCCACCTATTGTAAAGTTTGCTCTTAATTCTTCATCAAGAACTCCTCTTTTTAATGGTTCTATCCAACTGAAGAAATCAGGTGCACCTCCACCTTCTCTACATTCTGCCAAGAATATAACTGTTCCACCTTTTTTAACAGCCCTTGCAGCATTGAATATACTCTTTGTAGATTGATATAGATTTATATCTTTAGGATATCCACCGCAACTTGCTATAACTATATCAGCCTCTTTTTCTATAGGTACACCATAGCAATCGTCTACATATTTACAACTTTTTATCCATGCATCATGGAAATCACCACAGAATAATTTACTATGTTTAGATTTTGTATTTACAACTATATTTATTCCAAATGCTACATCTACTAATTCTCCAGCTTGGTTCATATCTTCATTTACTGGATTATTATCTAAAAGCCTACTCGCTACCCTTGGGTCTGTTTTCTTTTCTGTTTCTGATAAACATCTTATATGGTTTTGTTTTATTGTTTCACGCCCTGCAACTCCAGGAATTACACTTTTTCTTCCTCCACCAAAACCTGCCATAATGTGGTGAACTGTCCCTGTTACCATTATTACTTTTCTTCCAACTACTAACGGATTTACATATACTTCTGTTCCTATTTTAGTTTTTCCAACACAAACTAAATCATCTGCATCGCAATCGTGGTTTACAACTTTAACTTTGTCATAAACTTTTTTAGAAGCTAATTGGCAAAGTTCTTCTTCTGTTTGCATTCTGTGAGTGCCTATAGCTACAACTATTACGATATCATCATAAGATATTCCGATTTCTTCCACTAAATAGTCTACTAGTTGTTCACATATTAAATCTTGACGTTGCCAAAATCTAGTTAAGTCACTTATAACTATTGTTACTTTGTCTCCTTTTGAAATTACTTCTCTTAAAGGTTTTGAATTTATCATATTAGTAGTTACACCTTTAATAAATTCTGACTTAAGATCTGTAATTTCATCCATTGGATTTTCATTTAATACTTTTACTGACTTAGCTTTCGAAAGGTCTATATCAACCTTTGAGTCACCATACTTTAATTCTAACATCTTGTCTCCCCCTTACTGTCTTTAACCAAATAGTAAATTTAAAACAAATATTTATATCTATACTGATTTAATTCTAAATACACTATTACCCTTTAAAATTTTTAATAATTCCTATTTTTCTAAATAATATAGATAAAAAAAGAGAACCCCTCTCAGAGTTCTCTTAAATATCATAATTTAATATTATTTGGCCAGTTTAAAATTTATTAAATTTAAATGCAAGTCAAATATGAACTCCCTAGAAAAGATTTACTTTTTATATTTTTGCAATAAAAATAGCCAGCGCTAAAATAAAAGCCCCAGAATATGAAATATAAATAGCTATATAATTTTGTAAATTCTCTTCTCATTCCTTTCATATTATTTTCCTCCATTTAAAAATATTTTATACTGTTAATTGTAATTCATTTCCATAAATTGTCAACTTATAGTTTTATTTTTATATAAAATTTTATTATAAATAATAAATCTTTATTCTAAATCCCCTTAAAGTTGTAGATTTTTTGAAATGCATTAACGTAAATTATATTTATCCAAAATATAAAGCTGATTATAATTTCCTATACATTATAAAATTTAGAGGTTACTTCAAAACAATTTTGAAGTAACCTCTAAAAAAATTCTTTATATTTTATAATTTACTTCCATTATCTACCCAATCTTTTGCTTCTTCTGTCATTTCTTCAGATGGAGCAGTTACATTTGTTTCTGGGTAAATATAACCAGGGTCAGTCCATGCAGCTGTATAGTTATTTTCTACAGGTACACTTGAATATAACCTTGCATTCCTTTTTCCACTTAATTGTCTACTTATACCGTGATGTTTTTCATGTTCATCATATCCTTTTTTATGCACAATTACACCTCCCAATTCTTTTTCAATTATTTTATCCAAAAATTAATTATCAATTCATAGAATCGAAAGCTGTAAAATTGTGTCTTAAAATAACATATTTTCACAGTAAAAATTATATTCATTTATAAATTTTCAGATATACGTTGCAAAGTATTTTGATAATTTAAAATCCCATATCCATATGATGTATTTGGATATGTATATATAGGTTTTTGTGTAGCTCCTAGCATCAAATATGTTTTTATAGGTTCACTATATATAGATAATCCATAAAATTCAGTTTGATTTATTATAAATTCAATTAACAATGCTATAACACCACATACTACTGAGCTACTTACTCCCGTTCCTGTAGCTGTATTAAAAGTATTATCTAAATAATTGGATATTATATCCACTCCTGGTGCAACCATATCTAATGTTTCAGCAGGTCCTTTTGATGAACCAATCCATATAATATTTGATTTTGTATTATATGTTCCAATAGTTATAACTTCTCTCAGTAATCCATATCTCGTTATTGTTGAATTAGAATCACTATCTATAAATCTAGTGTTGTCAGAGATTAAATTTTTATTCGGAAGATATGCATTAAACTCCCCATTTATAACATTTTGGCCAGTTATTCTAAGTGTCCATATTCCCGAATATACATTTTTTAAATTTATAGATACTTGCATAGAACCTGTTGAAATCCAAGGATAACTATAGGAAATACTATATGTTACATTTTCTAGATTAAATTTTCCTGCGTATAAGGAAAAATTTGGCGCATAACTTATAGTTGGACTAATCTCACCAAAAGGAGAAATTAATGCTATTTCAAACTTATCTACTTTGTATCCGTCTATTATTATATTTAAATTTTTATCGTCTCCAACTTGAAAATCGATATCTACAGATTCTCCATTTGATATATTTCCCGAATAATGTATATCTGTATTACCTTGATTTCCAGCGCCACTCACTAATATAAATCCTGATTGATATAGTTCTTCAAATGTATTTAATAAAGCTTGTGATATATCTCTTCCAGATGTTGTTCCAACTGTAAAATTTAATATTATAGGTCGATTTATCTCTTTAAATTTTTTGATTATATAGGATATAGCTACTAAAAAATCTGTATTTTGATAATTTATTCTACCTTCCTTGAATAGCGAAATATAACTTCGTAATTTCACTACAATTAACTCAGCTTTTGGTGCAATTCCTTTATAATTTATATTATTTTTACCTTGTGAAACAGCTATACTAGCCGTCACTGTTCCCGTTCCAATTTCATCTCTACTTAAATCACCATTATTATTTGATATAGCTTCATTTATTTCATCTCTAGTAAATTCACTACCAAATAACATACCTTCTGGAGGAGATTTATAATTACTTTCCTGGTCCCATAAATATAAAATTTTGCTACTTCCATCTTCATTTAAAAAATCTTGATTTAAATAGTCTATTCCTGAATCTATAATCGCAATTACAGTTCCTCTTCCTTCCAAACTATTGTACAAATTATTTCCCATATATGCCATATCTGTAGCTTGTCGCACAGGAACACCTTGCAATAAATTATTTGTTATATTTATTAGAGAACTCATCGCATATGATCTTTCCCACCATACTATCTGATTTATATTATTAAAAATATTTTCGTTAAAATTAGCTTCCACATATAAAACCATTAACAAATCATTTAAAAAAATATACTGTGTTAAATTATTTTCTTGAAGTGATTGTATTAACCTTTCTTTTTTCCCAGTAAAAATTATATTATACGACCTTATTTCACTATTTAATATTGGCATTTTTACTCTCCTTATTAATTATTTTTGATTTTTTTATATTTAATTTATCTAAATTTTTCAAAAATTTTTCTAGCATTTAAAAGACCATATCCATAAATGAAATTAGGGTATTGTATATTATCTTCTCTATCTGCCCCTAATTGGAAAAATGAATATATACTTTGTGTGAATCCTTGACGTTTATATTGATTATTTTGTGTTACATATTGTAAAAATAATGCTGCTACTCCAGATGTAACGGCGGCGGCGGCTGATGTTCCTGTAATATTTCCATATCTATTATGTGGATAAGCTGAAATTATATTTACACCAGGTGCTACTATATTTGGCTTTTGGATATTTCGTATATTTGGACCCCTAGAAGATGGTGGCCACATAGAATTATTTATCATATCATAAGCCCCAACTGTAAATATATTTCTATCTACAGTTGGAAAATTTACTGTATAAAAAGGATCTGGTTCTAAAAACCTTGTATTTTGATTTATTAAACTTCTATTTGGAAGATATACATTGTAACACCCACTATTAATATAAACACCTGTTAAATTTATTTTCCAAACTCCAGGCGATGCATTATATAAATTTATAATTATAAATTCTTGACCTGAATATGATGTTGGGAATACATAAAAAACTGCATAGGTAGTATTTTCAAAATTAAAAATACCACTCTCATTTTTATAATAACCTAGACCTACATCTTTACTTTCTTCTCCTGTAGGTGAGATAATTTTTATATTAACTCTATCTGGACGACAAATCCATAATTCTATCCTTAAAAACTCCTCTTCTTCCTCAATTTCAATTTCAACAGTTTGAGTTTCACCTTCAGCTGAAATTTTTCCACTTGCATGTGTCTGTGTATTTCCCTCATTTCCTATACCCGCAATTTCACATTCCCTATATTGATACCATATTGTAGATTGTGTTGCTCTATTTATAAATCCTACATCACTATTAGTACCAACAGATGTGTTTATTATTAATGGTCTTTCCAATTCTCTAGCTTTTTTTCTAGCATAATCTCTTGCTACGTAGTAATATGCATTATTATATTTTCCATCTATTGTTCCAAGTTTTATTACTATAAGCTCACTATCTTTTGCGACACCTTCATAAAGGGAATTACTTACTCCAAGACCAGCACAAATACCACTTAATAAAGTTCCACTTCCAACTTCATCAGTAGATAATGTACTGTCATTTTCACTAATAGCTCTATTTATATCATCTCTTGTATATTCTGTTCCAAAATAAAATCCTTCGGGAGAATTTCCTTCTTTTGTTTGATCCCATAAATAAAGTATTTTACTAGTTCCATCTGCATTTATAAAATCTGGATGTAGATAATCTATCCCTGTATCTGCAATAGCTATTATGACATTTCTACCAGTAAGATTTAAATTTGGATTATTTTTTATATAATTTATATTTTCATCTTCATTTATGGCAAATCCCCCTGATGTCCCCGAAGATACTTGTGATAATAAACTCATTTTTGATAAGCTTTCAACACTTACAACTTCTTCAATCTTAAAAAACTCTCCTGAAAGTATTATTTCAGTATCTGTTTCTGAAAATATACCACTATTTTCACTTAATCGTCTAAAATTACTTTCCAATTCATATATTTTTAAACTATTAAAAAATCCTTCTGGATTATTAAAATATACAAAAGCAGAATTTACATATGAATCATTTTGTCTTTTAAAATTTAATCTATTTTTTTTTATGAAATTATTAATATACTCTAATCTCTTATATTGTTGTTTTGTTTTTACAGATAAGTCATTATCACTTCTATTAAAATAAATTGAAGACATATCTAAAAAACCATATCCATTTGAATCAGATGGATATGTTCCATTTCTACTTCGTCGTGCATTTTGAAGTAATAATGCCTTTAGTTTTTGTGAATACAAATATAAGTCATTTTTCTGAGTTATTCCCCATTCCATCAATAACGCACAACATCCCGTTACATGAGGAGTTGCCATACTAGTTCCCGTAAGCGCCCCTGTCGTTCCACCAACTAAATAAGAAACTATATTTTCACCAGGTGCTAATAAATCTGGCTTAAAAATACCTTGCATTGTATCTCCTCTTCCAGAAAATGCTGATACTACATCTGTTCTAGAATTATAACTTCCAACTGTTATAACTCTACTTGCCGTTCCTGGCACTGTTACTGTTAAAATATTACTTGGAGATAAAAATCTAGTATCTGGATTTAAACCTTCTGATGTAGGCAAATATAAATCTATTATTCCATCTACGATATTTATTGGTGAAAATTGAATCTTCCAGATTCCAGGTGTGATTTGATTATCAGAACTAAGTCTAATTGTTATTCTTCTTTGAAGTGAATAAGGCATTATTTCATAAAATCTACCTAAAATTGTTGTTCCTCTTATATTATTGGAAATTTCATTATTATTAGCTGAAAGTTCTTGAGTTCTATTATTTGATGAATCTATTAAAGTTATTGTAAATTGATCTACAAAATTAGGCCAAATATTTATATTAAGTACTGTTTCTGATTGACCAACGACAAATTCAACTATCTGCTCATTAGAATTTTTAATATCCACTCTTTTATGTCCACCCTTATTTCCATTATTGCCGGCCGCAACTACCATATTATTTTTCCAATATAAGCACATATCATCTATGTATTGTTCAAATAATGATAATCCTGTATGGGAACCTTCATTTGTTCCATAACTCATATTAATAGCTATTGGTTTACCTAGTTCTAAAGCTTTTTCCAATATAAATTTAATTGCTCTCATAAATTCAGTACTTCTTGAGTAAATATCTGTTTGTCTATTGCCAACTCTAACAATTATAAATTCAGCATTGTTAGCAATTTGTGCACATATAGAACCTACATGTGTCCCATGCATTGCAGTTATTGATACAGGAATATCTTTATTTCCATTTATAGCTTCATTTATATCAGAGTTTGTATATAAAGTTCCTTCTTTAAAACCATCCGGCGGATTATTTCCAATAGATTGATCCCAATAAAAAAGTATTTTGGAATTTCCCAAGACATCTCTAAATACTGGTAGTGTATAATCTATTCCAGAATCTATAAGACCAATCAAAGTGCCTCTTCCGCTTAAACCTGTTCTATTTTTAAAAGATGTTATTCCAGATGTTGAAAAACTCTGTTCATCTTGTGTTTCAAGTATAAATGGTCTTTCTATATATTCTATCTCTGTATAATCTAAAAGTTGATCAAATAAATTTGGATCAGTTGATATTATAATGGCAAAATTGTCGTTTAATATTTCAACACTTATATTAAGTTCATTTTCTAATCTCAAAATATCTCCATTGTATTTTGCAATTATCTCATATTCTATCTCAATCACCTCCAATCTAGAATTATTTATTATCTTCTATTTTTTTACCTAATCTAGACATCATATTCTTAGAATAATTAGAAATATTCTTAGGTATGCATTCATAAGTAGCTAGCATACTGTATATCTCTAAAGCTCTTTTATAATCTTTTTTGCCAGTATATGCTTTATATGCCTCTTCTGCAAGCATTACACTTATTTCATTAATTCTCTCTGCTCTCTTTTTCACAAAACTACCCCTATCTAATCTTTTTGTTAATATTATTCGAAAAAAAAGCAGATTATACCTAATACAAGTAATAATCTGTTTTTCTTAATATATCTTTAATATGTAATTTCATGATAAATATACTATTATCCTTTATTTATTTAAAATATGATTATAAATCTGAAAAAGCAACGGCAATATTTTGTAGTCTTTCTTCTTTTGTCATTTTATAATGTATTTTTATTTCATTTTCATCTGCTAAAGTATTAGCTATTTTAACTACAAATTCACTACCTACTCCAACTTCACTTTTTACAGATATAGAACCATGATGTAATTTTGCAAAATCTCTTACTAACGAAAGTCCTATCCCTGTACCTTCTTTTATAATACTTCTATCATCATTTACTCTTTCATATATCTTAAAAATTCTATCCATGTTTTCTTTTGATATTCCAATTCCATTATCTTTTACCTTTATGTAAATAAATTTGTCATCATGAGTTAACGAAACTAAAACAACAGCTCCTTCTTTTTTCCTAAATTTCAGAGAATTGGAAATTAAATTAATCACTACTTTTTCGATTTTTTCACAATCGAATCCTACAATTATTTCTTCTGCATCTGTATCAAATACAATACTTGTATCATTTATATCTACAAAATCCCTTACAGATTCACATATATCTTCAACAAAACAAACGATATCCTGATTAGTTGGATTAAAATCTCTATATCCAAGTTCTATTTTTGTCTGTGAAGATAAATCATTTACTATCTTCATTATTCTAAAAGAATTTCTTTTTATCAAATCTAAATGTTTTAAAATATCTTCTGGATATATATTTTGGTCAACTTTTCTTTCTATAAGCTGCATAGTAGCTAATATCATATTTAATGGATTTTTTATTTCATGTGATATAAATGAAAAAAATTTTTCTCTTGTTGCCTTTTTATTAATAACATCAATCGTTCTATTTGTTATATCTGTTAATATTATATAACTTGATATAAACTCATCTTTTTCATTTTTAATAGGATTTGATCTAAGCCAAACCCATTTACATCCATCTTTTGTCTTTATTTTGACTCTTATATCTACTATTTCATGAAAATCATAATTAAAACTTTCATTTTCATCTTCTAATTCTATAAATTTATAGAATCCATCTTCTATATTGCAAGGAATTTTACAACATTCCCCAAATAAATTTTCATAAGCATTATTTGCAAATATTATCTGGTCATGGCTTACTAATAAAATCACATCATCAAACTGTCCCATATTTAACAGCAACCTCTCTTGTATTTCATTAGAAGGCTGGTAATTTTCACAAAACCATACTATAAAGTTATTATCCTCAATTTTTTCTATTTGTAAATTGTAAATTGTCTTATCTATATTTATTTGTCTATACTTAAAATTTACTATGCAATCTGTTAAAACATCCTCTACAAATAACTTATATCTATCTGTTATATATAACTTATATGCTACATTACTTTCTCTTATTATTGCATGATTATCTTCTACTACGACTATGACTAATGGTGTTGGACTTTTTAATAAAACTTTTTTATAGTCATACATAATTTTAAATCCCCCTGTTAATTCTAATTTTTAATCATTAAATACGATGCATATTAAAATAATTATTTTACCCTCTTGTCTACTTTATATGTTTATTTTGATTATAGCATAAAGAATAATAATCTTCCTTATTTTTGTCTTTTTTTACAAAATATGTTAATATTTTTTTACAATCCACGATATTATTATCAAAAGTTTAAATTTAATTATTTTTATAAGTCGTTTTCGACTTTATATACTTTACTTTTTAGAGAATTTTGTTGTCTATTATATCCGACAACATATATGTCATAATTAAACTTTTCATATTTCTTAGATTCTAATTTTATAATCTCATTTATATTTGCATCTTTTTTCGTAATATTATCTTTGTCTATAGTTTTTATTAAATTATAATCACTATTTTCAAGATTATTATCTTTTAGGTATATTTTATATCCTTCAACACCGTACATCTCTTTCCATTTTAAATTTAGTATTAAATCTTCCTCGATAAAATAGTAGTTTAAATAAAATTCGTCAACCATTTTATTTTCAATAGTACTTTCTTTCACTGTAACATATATATATTTTTGTACTTTGTTTTTTCCTGTGCCACAAGATATAAGTAATTTTTCTTTACCTTTTCTCAATCCTACAATTTTTCCATTAGCATCTAGGCTTATTTTTCTTTGTACTGGAAGTTTACTTTCTGCAAAGGCGTATTTTATCTTAGGTGTTTTTAATCCTTTTGGAGATGTTACCACATTTGCTTGTACATTTTTTGTTTCTCCAATTTCTAACTCTATATTTTTATTTGTACTTATACTCTTTAATTTTGCTACTATATTATAATCAAAAGACTCCTCTTTAGAATCCAAATTTGCCATTATTGTTGCTTTTCCAACACCTATAGCATATATTTTATTATCTTTTATCTTTAATACATCTTCATTTGAACTTTTATAATTTACTTTATATTCTTCATCAAATCTATCAAAGTCTACTTCAACACAACTTTTTATAGTAGCACTATCTCCTACATATTTTAATTTGCCACTTATTTCTGTATTTAAATTTGTTATTTTGGGATTTACTACTAAAATATTAAATTTCTTAATTATTTTATTATTTTTTACTATTGCTATGGATGCTAGTCCTTCTTTTTTGCCCGTTATTTTTACTGTATTTTTTGCATTTTCTGAGTTATCTTCAATTTTTACTTTATTATTTTCATCTAAACTTTTAAAGTCTATAACAGGATCTTTACTATAAGATGGAAATTTCACATAATCTCCTGCTGAAAAAACTACACTTTCATTTAATTTAACTACATATTTATCTATATCCTTTATGTATTTTCCTTTTATTGCAGTTATTTCTACTCCCTTTATTTGTGGGCTTAATATTCCAAGCTTGAAAAGGTAATACTGTGAAATAATTATAACGGGAATAACTAATATGATGATTATTATTTTTTTTGTATTTACTTTTATATTTTTCACCTAATCACTCCCTTATTTAACTTATATAAAAATATTATACTGTAATTTATATTCGAAATTTATTCTTTCAATACCTTTATTTCTAAAATATAATTTGTTATATATAATAAATTATATCTATTAGATTATTAACTAAAATTTCTCATTTTAATCATATTTTTACTATGTTTTAAATATATCTGCAATAAAATTTATAATTTTTTTAAATGTAAATTTACATGTAATTTCATTTGTAATGTCATCAAAAAAATACTATAATTTACCTAAAGCCATTTTTTAATAATAATCAAATGATAAATGGAAAGAAAGGAATTATTCAAATGGAAAAAACTAAACAAAGAAGAACTTTTAAACAGTTCGCAAAAGACAAAAATATCGAAATTTCGGTGCAGAGATATTTAATAGATGCACTTAGTTTTATGGCATCTGGTCTATTTGCCTCATTATTAATCGGTACAATATTTAATACTTTAGGCCAAAATTTAGGAATATCACTGTTTACAGATGTTATCAATCCACTTGCAAAACAAGTTACAGGACCTGCAATAGCCGTTGCAATTGCCTATGGTCTTCAAGCACCACCGCTTGTTATGTTTTCTTGTGCACTAGTTGGTGCTTGTGGTAATGAATTGGGCGGGCCTGTTGGTGCCTTTGTAGCAACAATCTTTGCTTGTGAATTTGGTAAGTTAGTTTCTAAGGAGACTAAAATAGATATATTAGTTACACCTGCTGTAACAATTTTAGTCGGTGTTTTAGTTGCTGAAGGTGTTGGACCTGCTGTTTCTGCATTTATGACTGGTTTCGGTAATGTTATAATGAGCGCTACTGAAATGCAACCTATTTTAATGGGAATAATAGTTTCAGTATTAGTAGGAATTGCATTGACTCTTCCAATAAGTAGTGCTGCAATTTGTATGATGCTAGGTCTTAGCGGACTTGCTGGTGGAGCAGCTACTGTTGGTTGTTGTTGCCAAATGGTCGGCTTTGCAGTTATGAGTTACAAAGAAAATGGTATTGGTGGTTTATTTGCCCAAGGATTAGGTACTTCCATGTTACAAATGTCTAATATTATAAAAAACTGGAAAATATGGATACCACCTACATTAGCATCTGCAATTTTAGGACCTCTATCTACTGTAGTATTTAAGATGCAAAATATTCCTATCGGTTCTGGTATGGGCACATGTGGTTTAGTCGGTCAATTTGGTACTGTAACTGCTATGACTGAAGCTGGAAACGGGGGCGCTATGATGTGGATTGGTATATTATTACTAAACTTTATATTACCTGCAATCGTAACTTTAATTATTGCAGAATTTATGAGAAAGAAAGATCTAATAAAACCAGGGGATTTAAAATTAGATATATAATTAAAAATTAAAATTAACAAAACAAAAAAGGCTATTAAATAGCCTTTTATTTTATTACTGCATTAACTAACCATTTTAATGCGCCTTTAGTGTCTTTCCATAATGCGAAGTTTTCATTATAGTAGTAAGTAGCTTCTGTATATAATACAGGATCTATTACTGAACCAGACATTCTTAAAGCAGCAGTCCATTGCATTAGGAATAATCCTATGTATTTATTTTTGTTTACTCCATCTTTTATTGCAGATTTTGCAAAGTATAAGTTTCCATTTTTGAAGTAGTATAATGCTTTGAAGTAATCCCATTGAGCTGAGTCTTCATTTTTAAATTTAGCAAATAATTCATTTACTGCTTTTCTATCATTTTTTGCAATTAATAAGTTTATTAATTTAAATCTATTTCCTTGAGTATCATCTTCGTCCATTTTTATTAATAACTCTAATATTTCTCTAGCTTCTTTATAGTTTTTATTGTTTATTAATAAAGTAGCTAAATCTTGTGATGCTATCATATAAGGTCTAGCTGATTCATTATTCCAGAAGTTAGTTGTATTTTCTCTATCTACTATCATTTCTTCTGCAACAGCCATAGCTTGTTTGAAGTAATCTAATCTATCTTCAAATGGTAAATCTTCATGAGCAAGTCCCATTAAAGCTTTATATTTTGCAGATTTAGTTTCTTCTTCTGTTAATTCTTTTTTAGTATCAACTTTTACTTCTTCAGCATTTAAAGCTTCTATGTTGTTTTCTACAGTTTCAGCAGTTGCTGCTACTTCAGCAGAAGCTTCTTGTTCACAATCTAATAGAGCTCTTAATATATCTGATTTTCCTTTTATAGTTTTTGAACTAACACCAGTTTTCTCTGAGAAAGCTTTTTTAGTAATGTACATTGGATGTTTTCTTTTAAACATTTCAGCATCTTCTAATACTATATTTAATATAGATGCTACCCATATATCACATCTAGATGAATTTAATATTTCTCCGTCTTTTTGTTCTATTTTTGCAAGAACATCTAAACTTATATCTTTATATTGTTCATTTAGATTTTCTCTGCAATATTCTATTATTGCACTTTTAATTTCATTTATTCTGTCTTTCATCAATATCCTCCCGAATCAAATTTATAACCTCTATCATTATATCATTTTATTTAAAAGTCTTCATTAAATATAGTTTTTTTCTATAAATTTATATTTAGACGCAATTTACCAAGGTTTAAAATTATGTTTATTTTTAACATACTTTATATAATTTATCACATATTATATCTGTATGTCAAAGTATAAATAAAAAGCTTGCAAAGGATATTAATTTTCTATGGGATAATTTATTTCAAAAGAATAGATTTTAAAAATGCCCCTCTAGCTATACACTCAGTTAACTCCTCAAAAATCCTGTTTGCTTCATCGGATTTGATTTCCTCTAAAACAATCTTTTGTTTTTGATCATAATATATATGTTTGAAAAAATCTTTTGTATCTATCGCAATTTTTATTATATTACTTAAGTCTTCATAGATTAAGTCTTTGTCTTTTTGATTATATATAATATCATATTCAACTTCATCTAACATAACAATCACTTTGACTATAATAGACTCATAAACTTCCATTTTGACCTCCAATTTTTTTGATTATTTTTTAATATCTCTTAAGTTAATTGTAATACACAAGTAAGTTTTCAAACAAGTGAATATCAACATTTTATTGTAAAATTTTTAATACACTTTTCCACATAATACCTAAAAAAAAGCTAAAACTTTCGTTTTATATGTATGGTGTTATGCATTTTTTATAAAAAACATTTACTTTTCATATAAAATTTTGTATAGTTTTGCTTTCCAATTAATTTTCTACATATAAAAAACTATAGAAATAAAAAATATTTTTCTATAGTTTTTTATATATTATAATAATTTTTATTGTATTTTATAAGTTAACTATTACTGCTAAAAATACTAAATCTTCATCTCCACTATTTTCAATATAATGTTCAGTATCTATAGCATATACAACATCTCCTGCACCTACTTCAACTACTTCACCATTATCTAAAACTTTTCCTTTTCCACTTAATATATAATATACTTCATAGTCATCTGTATGTTCATGTAGGCCTACAGAAGCTCCAACTGGGACAGTTAATTTAGCAAATACTTTTGCTTTATTTTTTAATTCATCCCCTTCTATTAATAGTTCACGTGATATTTCCCCTTTTCCACCTTCAATAGGTCCAATAACTTTTGTAAGTTCATCTTTTCTTTTTATCATATTTATATCCCCCTTTAATATTTTTTCTAATTAATTACAATAATACAATATTTTGCACAAATATAAAAGCATTGTCTTATTTTTAACTTTATGACAATGCTTTGTGGTTGTTATTTATTTATATTTTCTATCAATTATACGACTATTTTTTATTGATTCTTTATTTGAACATCATACTTAGTATATAAATCCTGCATTAAAGTACTTTGTTTTGTACTTTCTAGTGTTTTTATTAAATCATCTTTAACATCATCAAAATCTTGATCTTTTTCACCAGTTTTCTTTATTATATGGTATCCAGAACTTGTTTCAACTACTTTATTGTATATTTCACCAGTTTTTAATGAAAATGCTGCTTTTGAAAATGCACTTACCATCTCATCTTGAGTAAAATATCCTAAATCTCCACCTTTAGATGCACTAGAATCATCAGAGTATTCTTTTGCTAATGTTGTAAAGTCTTCACCATCTAAAGCTAATTTTAAAACTTCTTCTGCTGTTTTCTTATTTTCTGCTTTCTTTTTATCACTAACTTCTTTATTGTTACTATCATAGTTTGAAATCAATATATGTGATGCCCTTATTTGTTTATAATCATTTTTATTCTTTTCAAAATAATTTCTTGCTTCATCTTCGCTAACATTAGAATATTCTTCTAAATATTTAGCTCCCATTAATTCTTTTTTAATACGTTGTTTTAATTTCTCTTCTGTTAAGTTGAATTTCTCAAAATACTCTTCTTCACTTAAATTATATTGTGAGTTTATATTACTTATAGTTGTTTCGTAATTTTCATTTACTTGGTCATCTGTAACTTCCACATTACTCTCTTTTGCCTCTTTATATAAAACTTCTATATTAACTAAATACTCAAGCATAGTAGACTCATATGTAGAAATTTGTGAATCAGTTAACTTTTGTAGACCATTTGAATAAAAAATAGGTTCCATAACAGACTTAATATCTTTTCCTGTTATATCAGTATCGCCAACTGTCGCATATACTTGACTATTTGAATAATATCTATGGCTTGCAGGTAATAATCTACCATATGACATACCACCGTAGAATGAGCCACCCACAACAGCTACCAATGCACATACAAGCGCTATTCTTTTCATTATTTTTCGCTCTTTCTTTTCGCCTTCATCCATTAAAACATTTTTTTGCTCTTTTATTTTATCGTTGTTGATATTATTTGTTTTTTCGTTTTTCTTATTTTTAAACATTATTTCCTCCCGCATATTTTATATATTTCAAAATTCAATATAAATGTACTTCAATAATTCATAAATTTAACATTTCTTATTATATCATCATTTATACATTTATTTTTTAAAAAAATATTACAAATTATTTAATTGAGAAATCGGCACAAAACAAAATGGACTAAATTTATTAGTCCATTTTGTTTTATATTTTAAAATAGAAACCTTAATTTATTCTTAGTTATTTTCTATTAAAGCCTATTTTAAATTTATTATTTTATTTTTTTACTTTTTACAGCGCTATAAGGTCCATATACAACTTTTCCATTTACATTTCTATATGCTCTTACTTTGTAGTAATAAGTCTTTCCACTTACTAAATTAGTATTTGTGTATGAAAGAGTGTTAATACTTGTTATTGTCTTCTTTAAGCTATAAGTTCCATTAGAAGACGTTGCAGAGTATACTTTGTATCCACTAGCACCTAAAACTTTATTCCATTTTATAGTGGCTTTTTTAGATTTAGAACTTACAGTTATTGTAGTTTTAGATAATACTGGCTTAGCACATACTATTTCAGAATAACTTCCATATTTTTTTTGGTCTGCAATCATTCTATAAGCTCTTACCTTGTAATAATAAGTTGTATTTGTATCTAATCCTGTATCAGTAAATTCAATAGTATTTTTACTTGTTATAGTTTTTCTCAAAGTATATTTCCCATCTTTTGAAGTTGATCTATATACAGCATATCCATTAGCTCCATTTACTGTTTTGTTCCATGTTAATTTTATAGAATTATAACTATTTGATGTCGCCTTAATACCTGAAACTTTATTTGGCTTTTCTTCTGGCTTATTAGGTATTTCTGGCTTTGGTTCTACTATTTTTTCTTTTGAAATTATAATATCTTTAATTGCAGATTTATTTGCTACTTTATTTTTTACACTTAATCTTACTGTTCCTTCATAGTTCTCATTTAAAATATTTAAAGTTATTTCTCCACTTAAATAATTTACTATAAAGCAAATGTCCATATCATCTAATGCACTATATTCGTCTAAAATAGTTCCATCAGCCTTTTTTAAAGTAAATTCAAAATCATCCCAATCTTGGTTATAAGGAATATAATTAGCTCCTTTATCATTGATAAAACTTAATGATATATCGTAGTCTTTATATTTAGAAGGTTTTATTATCTCATTATATTCATTTCCCCAAATAAAATCTTTGAATATATTATTTCCTTTTACTACAGTCCAAATTTTATTATTTCCAGATATATTTTTTTCTAATATATATCCTCTATGGACTATATTATCTAGAACAAAATCACCATTTGAACTTTTATTTGCTTTAACATATTGATGATTATTAGCTACAACTTGCGAATAAATCGTATTTAGATGATTTAATTTCGTAATTCCTATGACTTCATTACTTATATTTAAGGTTTGGGTACTAGCTATTAACACACATCCCGCATTATTCACATTATTTGCTCCAGTTAAATTTCCTTTTAAATTTAAATTATTTCCTTTTCTAAGATCTAAAACAGAATCTTTTTTAATGTTTATATTTTTTATATTTAAATCACTGCCTTTTTTTAATATCACCTTTGCATTTTCATCTAAAGTTAATTCATCTATTCCATTTATATCTAGATTATCCATATATGAATCTTTGTCAACTGTTACGTTTAAATTTCCACTGTGATTTGTCTTATCAAAGCTATATATATTACTTTTATCTCCTAATCTTACAGATACATTTCCAGTTAATTTTTTTGAAAATCCGCCTGTATATATTTTATTATTTAATACACTCGAATTTAAATTAATTTCTACATCAATGTTTCTATCATTCCAATAGTCCCCTGCATATATTGCTGCAAATTTTGTTTGTGAATTTGGATTTATAATGTTTATTACAGATTTTTCCCCAAGTATACCATTATTTTTATAAGTTCCACCGCTTATGTAAGGTCTATCTTTATCTTGTAATGAATTTGTACCTACTTTTGTATTTACATTATCTAATGTCAAAGTATTTCCTGCTGCAAATATAGTTGCAGCCATAGGTGATTGTGCGCCCAATATATTCTGTCTTCCTCCTGCTCCCAACACAACTTGAGGAACTAGCTGTAATTTTATATTTTTAAATGTTACATTTGCTCCTAACTGTATTGGTGCTCTTACAACAAGTCCATCAGCATCTACATCAGTGGGTAGTTTTCCACTAGCCCCTTCTATTGTTATATTTTTATTAATCATTAATGGCAGTGGGGCTTTTTCATTATCTACCTCATATTTTGTATAACTTACGGTCCCAACTAATTTTAATGTTTGTCCATTCTTTATGTTTTTTAGAGCTGTACGTATATTTTGATATGGATTATTTACTGTTCCATTACCAAGAGTTAGGCTTCCCTCTCCATTTTTTAAATATACAACATTTGCCTGTGAAGTCTCTCTAGCAGTTATATTTATGTTTTTATCTGCTCTAATTGATGATAGGGCATATGTGTTGGCTACATTAGTTAATATAAGCACACAAGAAAGTAGTAAAGATAGGTTTTGTTTTATTGTCTTAATCTTCATACTTTGTTTAATTCTTTTGTCAAAAAAGAACTTTTCCTCCTTCCACTAAATTTCCATTATGTATACTATCATATTATTTTTAACCTGTAAATTATATATTTATTTATACAATAATTTGTATTTTTAAATTTGAAATAATAAATATACTTCTCAATACATTATAAAAAGCCTATAAAATAAACTTTGTTGTCTACTTTATAGGCTTTTAAATTATTATATAATTATTTTACTTATTTATCCTTTATTTTAAATATATATACTTACACCTATTACAATTATAGCTGTTACAATTATTGGAATTAACACAGATGTTACAAATATGTCTTTGTATGATTCTTTGTGAGTAAGACCACAAATAGCTAGAGTTGTAATAACTGCTCCATTATGAGGCAATGTGTCAAGACCTCCACAAGCTAGAGAAGCTACTCTATGTAAAATCTCAGGTGAAATATTCAAAACACTTGCCATTTGAAGATAAGTAGGTGCTAAAGCATCTAAAGTAATTGTTAATCCTCCAGAAGCAGATGCTGTAAGCCCACAAATTAAATTTACAGATAAAGCTTCTGATATTATAGGATTTGATGAAATATTAAATACAAAATTTTGAACTACTGAAAAAATAGCCAATGATTTAATCACGCTACCATATCCAACAATTGCTGATGAATTTAATAATGGTCTAAAAGAATTAGTAACGCCTTCATCTAAAATACTTTTTATATTTTTGAGTTTTTTAAAATTAGTAATAACTAAAAATAAATCTGCTATAACAATTGAAATTATGACACTCCATGTTCCAGATACATTTCCTAAAGTTGTATTAAATTTTTCTAAATATGCTCCGTCAACTGAAGGATAATATACTTTTGAGAAAAATAAGTTTGATACAAATATAATTAAAATAGGTAAAATTGATACAAATATATTTGGTAGATTTTCTTCAGTTAACTTTTCATTTTCTATATAATCTCCATATCCTTCATTATTATTTCTAGCCTTTTTGGCTTCTCTACTTAAATAGATCATTCCTAATCCTAACATTAGTAAACTTGCAATTATACCAAGTAAAGGCGCCGCAAAAGCATCTGTTCCAAAGTACTTCATCGGGATAACATTTTGAATTTCTGGAGAGCCTGGAGCTGCTGTCATTGTAAAAGTAAATGAACCTAATGCAATACACCCAGGAATAAGCCTTTTAGGAATATCAGCTTCTTTAAATAAAATCCTCGCTATGGGATATGATATAAATGCAACTACAAATAAAGAAACTCCTCCATATGTAAGTAGCGCTCCTGATAAAACTATGGATAATATAGCCTTGTCGCTACCTAATTTTTTTGTTATAAAATGAGAAATAGATTTTGCATAATTTGCTTTTTCCATCAATATAGCAAATATGGCTCCTGTCATAAATAACGGGAAGTAGTTTTTTACGAAACTTGCAAAGCCCGACATATATACTTCTGTATAAGATGCCATTAAGTGGCTATCAAAACCAGTAGTTACTATAAGTGTCAATAGTGCTACTATTGGTGCTGTGATTATTGTTGAATACCCTTTATATGCTAAAAACATAATGAGTACAAGTGATAAAATTAATCCTATGATGCTAAACATTTTTATTTAGTGTTGTATTAACAACACTACTCCTTTCATATTTCTTTTATATTTTATAAATTCCCCAATTTTTTTATATTTAATCTATTTTTCTAGGTTTAATCCTTAAAGATTTAAACTCACCTATGAAATTCTGTAATTTTAATATTTATCTCTATATTATCCCAAATATCCTGTTTGTAGTAAATGTATGTATATTCATCATAAATACAAATATCATTTTATTTTAAAATGTAGTTTATTTGATTCCAATTTGTGATAAAATCTATCTAAGAGATGATTTTTTTGTTTAGAAAAAGATTAGGGGAATTAAAGAAAGAAAAAAGTTACTCAAATATAATTATCTGATAAATTAAATATAATAAAGACAAAATAACACATAGACATTTAAGTAAACAAAATCTTAAACTATCTATGTGTTTTTTTAAATTGTTTTACAACAAAGGGGGATATTGCATGTTATGGAGTAAATTTAAGAATCTTAAACTAGGTTTTAAAATCATTATAGGTATTATAGCTATTATATTTTTGCCAATAACTTTGACACTATTAGTTATAGAGTTATTAATCAGAAGTATTAAAAATCGAAAAGTTTTAGGCATCATAATTTCAGGTATTTTAACTTTAGGATTTTTATTTTCTGATGTTGTCTATATCACTGGTATATATGAAGGGATAACAACTGATTCAACAGACTTAGCATTAGAAAAGGAGCAACAGGAAAAAGAAGCTGAAGCTAGGGCTAAAGCAGAACAAAAACAAAAAGAAGAGGCTGAAAAAGCAGCTAAAGAAAAAGAACAACAAGAGAAAAAAGAAGCTGAAAAGCTTCCAACTAAACCTATTGAGTACAGTTCTATAGATGACTTAAAAAAGGCTTATAATTCAAAACTTAATGACATAATGGACAAAAAACAAATTCAAGAATTAGATAAAGAAAAAATCACTTCAAATGATGTTATTAATATAGCTAAATCTAGCAAGAGTTTAATTGGACAAGCTAGCTCTGATTCTCAAAAAATAGATTTATCAGGATATTTAGTGTCATTAGATGATTTAAATCATAACACTACAGATACTGTAAAAAATGAAATCTATGAATACTTAGTTAGTGAATATAAGAGTAATAAATTAAAAGATAAAGATAACTTTTATGAATATCTATATTTAACAAAATATTTATATACATCATTTTCAGATGTTAATAATCAAAAAGCAGATACTGTATTTGACATGTATCAAATTGTAAAAGATAATTATAGAAATTTAGACATTGACTCTAATATAAACCAAGTTAATAAATCACTTGGTATTAAGTCAATAAGTAATACATCTACAAATAAAGTAAAAAAACATAGTTCATCATATAAGAAAAGTAATAGTAACTCAAATAAATCTAGTAATAATAATTCATCTAATAGCTCAATAGTTTATTGTAATGGTGGAACTTCTAGCTCAAATAAATATCATTCTTCTCCAAATGCTCATGGAATGAAGGGTGCTATTAAGATGACTGAAAAACAAGCTAAAGCAAGTGGATATGTTCCTTGTAAAAAATGTTATTAATAATATCATAACAATGAAATTGTAATTGATTACACCTTAAAATATAATAAAAATAAGCCAGAGAAATTTCAATAATCTCTGGCTTATTTTACATTTTGGGTGTCAATTTATTTTTTCTCTGTCAAATCGCTGTCAAATTTATATATCCAAGCAATTTTATACTAAATCAGGGTCAATATCATTATCACCCATTCCAAGTAATTTCAATGGTTTAAGCGCTGGTCCATTTAATATGCTTCCGTCATAACTGAACCTAGAACCATGACATGGACAATCCCAACTTTTTTCAAAACTGTTAAACTTAAGTTCACATCCCAAGTGTGTACATGTTATATCTACCACATATAATTTACCATCTTTGTCTCTATATGCTCCGTACTTGTCGCCATTTATAATGACTACTTTGCCTTCATCTTTTTCAACCTGGCAGTCTGTATGTCCTTTTTTCAGCTTACCTTTTATATAGTCATATGCAACAATACTATTTTCTTTTAAATATTTCATGTTTAGGTAACTGCCTGTTCTTGAGGGGTTGAAAACTTCTTTGTATTTACATTCACCATTTGTAATTAAATCTTTAAAAATAATAGCTGCAACAGCAGATGTAGTTATACCCCACTTGCAAAATCCTGTCGCAATATATAAATTATTTGTATTATTGTTTATATGGCCAATATAAGGTATATTATCGGTAGTTATATAATCTTGAGTAGACCATCTGTATTCTAACATACCTATTTTAAAGTTGTTTTTTGCAAATTCTACAATGCTACCAAATATCTTACATTCATCATCACATTTTCCTGTTTTGTGGTCAAATCCTCCACAAACTAAATAATCTCTATCATTTTCATGGTATACTCTTATTGTTTTAGATGGCTTTTCAACGTTTATATACATACCTTTTGCAATAGGTTTATTTAATTTCGAAAGTGTTAAATATGATCTATATGCCTGTTCTTTGCTAAAATAAAGTCCTAAAGAATCATGCCATGGGTTTGATGATGCTATTATTACTGTTTTTGCTTTGATTTCATTATCTCCATTTACCTTTGCTATATATTCATTCTTATCTGTATCAAGTCCTAAAACTGGAGTATTTTCGTATATAGATACACCTTTTTCACAAATTATTTGTGCTAACTTATTCATATATTTTTTAGAATCAAACTGTGCTTGATTATCTAACTTTAATGCACCTTTTATTTTTATAGGAAATCCCTCTATATTATTTAAATATTCATAAGGTATTCCTAATCTTTCACAAGATTTATATTCTTTTTTAATTTCTTCTAGCCCTTCATCTTCTGTGGTAAATATGTAATTTGGTACTGTTTCAAAATTGCAATCAATATTGTATTTTTGAACTATATCTTTTATTAATCTAAGACCTTCCTCATTTGCTTCATAATATAATTTACTTGATTTATCTCCATATTTTTGGCTTATATAATCGTAAATCAAACCATGTGAAGATGTCACTTTCCCAGTATTTCTTCCCGAAGAACCGCTTCCGACTTTATTTGCATCTACAATTACAATATTCGAACTTATATCGCTTAATAAGTAGGCTGTATGAAGCCCTGTAAGCCCTGCTCCTACAATTAAATATTCTGCATCAATACTTTTATCTAAAGCGGAATAATCTTCACTTTCGTTATTTAATATCCAAAATGAATTTTCCATAGTAAACACCTTTCTATATTAAAATTTATAATATACTAGTGTTTCCTATTTTTATATTTATATTTACAAAGTAAATAATTTTCTATTCAAAATAAGCTACCACGAGATATTCTCGTGGTAGCAAGGGGTTGTGCTTATATATGGGTTAATCAATTTTTATATTGACTAAAATCTAATTAATTTGCTTTTTTACTTTTTAGTAATCCTAATATTACAGCTCCAACTATTGAACCTATTACTAATGCTACAAAGTACATTAGAGGGTTAGTTATAACTGGTAATATAAATATTCCACCGTGTGGAGCTCTAGAACCACATCCAAATGCCATTGATAATGCTCCTGCTATTGCTGAACCTACTACGCAAGATGGTATTACTCTTGCTGGATCTCCTGCTGCAAATGGTATTGCACCTTCTGTTATAAATGATAATCCCATTACATAGTTTACTATTCCTGATTTTCTTTCACTTTCAGTAAATTTATCTTTGAACAATGTAGTTGCAAGCGCTATTGCTAGAGGAGGAACCATACCTCCTATCATAACTGCAGCCATTATTGCAAATTGTTCTGGACCTGCATTTGCAACTGTAAGTTGTGCAGTACCAAATACATATGCTGCTTTGTTGAATGGTCCACCCATATCAACTGCCATCATTGCTGCTAAAATTGCTCCTAATAATATTTGACTACTTCCACTCATTGATGATAAGAAGTTGTTAAGTCCTGTATTTATTGCACCCATTATTGGGTTAACAGCCATCATAAATATTGCCATTAGTAATATTCCAAACACTGGATAAAGTAAAACTGGTTTTATACCTTCAAGTGATGCTGGCAATTTAGAGAATATCTTTTTAAGTAATAATACTAGATAACCTGCTACAAAACCTGCTAGTAAAGCACCTAAGAAACCTGAGCTTACTGGATTAGAATTGGCAAAATCCATTACATTATTAAATGTATATCCATCTTTTGCAATAACTCCACCTACAAAACCTACTGCTAAACCAGGTCTATCAGCTATACTCATTGCTATATAACCTGCTAATATAGGTAGCATAAATCCAAATGCTTGCTCACCAACTGTTTTGAAAAATGCTGCCATAGGAGTATTTTTACCGAAGTTTGCTGGGTTTATGCTGTAATCATCTAATAAGAATGCTATTGCTATTAATATACCTCCACCTACAACAAATGGTAACATGTGAGATACACCGTTCATTAAGTCTTTATAGAATTTTCTTCCTAAACTTTCTTCTTCATTTGCGCTTTCTTCTGAGTCATTAGCTGTACTATCTGCATGGTATATTGGAGCATCACCTTTTACTGCTCTGTCTAATAATTCATCTGCTTTATGTATTCCATCTGCAACTTTAGTTATTATAACTTTTTTACCGTCAAATCTATTCATTTCAACCTTTTTGTCTGCTGCAACTATTATACATTTTGCATGTTCTATTTCTTCTTTTGTTAAAGCATTTTTAACTCCGCCAGAACCATTAGTTTCAACTTTAATTGTTATTCCTTTTTCTGCACTTTTGTTGTTTAAACTTTCTGCTGCCATAAATGTATGAGCTATACCTGTTGGACAAGCAGTAACTGCTAAAACTTCTGGATATTTGCTATCTTTTTGAACATCTTGAGCTTTGCTATTGTCTTCAACAACTTCTTCTTTTTGTTCTTCTGGGAATTTTTCAGTTTCTTTTTTATCTATTAATTCTAAAAATTCATCAACACTTTTCGCATCTATCAAACTATTTTTAAATTCTTCGTCCATTAATATTGTTGATAATCTTGATAATACTTCTAAGTGTGTATTATTCGCTCCATCGGGTGCCGCTATCATAAAGAATAAATTAGACAAGCTTCCATCAAATGCTTCATAATCTATTCCTTTTTTTGTTACCCCTGCCCCCAAACAAGCTTTTTTAACTGCTTTTGTTTTAGCATGTGGAATTGCGATTCCTTCACCTACTGCAGTGGTACTTAGTTCTTCACGAGCTAGGATAGCTTCTTTATATTCAGCTTTATTATTTAAATTTCCACTTGCATTTACTAAATCAACCATTTCATCTATTACTTCTGGTTTAGTTTTAGATGAAAGATTTAGTTTTATAGATTCTTTTGATAATAAATCTGTAATTCTCATAACTCCTACTCCTTTTTTTAATCTATTTATTACTTAATTTTTTCAATTTTTATTTCGTCTACTAATTTATCTATAAATTCTCTTGTAGCTAAGTCAGAAGAAAATGCTGTCGCTCCTCCACTTGCTGCGCCTAATCTAAGTGCTTCTTCATAGCTATTTGATTTTAAGTATCCAGCTATAAATCCGGCTACCATTGAATCTCCTGCTCCAACTGAATTTACAACTTCACCTTTTGCTACACTACTAGCAAATATTTCATCATTTTCAGTTACTAATAAAGCTCCATCTTTTCCCATAGATATTAAAACATTTTGAGCACCCATTTCTTTTAGTTTTCTAGCATAAAAAACTACATCTTCTGTACTATTTAATTCTACATTAAACATTTCAGCTAATTCATGATTATTTGGTTTTATTAAAAATGGTTTATATTTTAAAACATTTAAAAGTAAGTTTTTAGTCGCATCGACAATAACTTTTATATCCCTGTCTTCTACTTTTTTCATTATACTTTCGTATAATCTCTCATCTAAACATGATGGTATACTTCCTGATAATATTAATATATCTCCATCTACTAATTTATCTATAACCTTATAAAATTGATTTAATTCTTCTTCACTGATTTTTGGACCTTGTCCATTTATTTCTGTTTCTTCTTCGCTTTTTACTTTTACATTAATTCTTGTAAAGCCTTCTTTAACTTTTATAAAGTCTGATTTTAAATTTAATTCTTGTAGTGAATTTATTATGTAATCCCCAGTAAATCCGCTTACAAATCCTAATGCTATATTGTCATTATCTAAACTTTTTAATATTCTAGTTACATTAATACCCTTTCCGCCTGGATATACATGTTCTTCATTAACTCTATTTATATTTCCAGTTGTCAATTTATCAACTTTTATAACATAATCTATTGATGGATTTAAAGTTACTGTATATATCATCTACAAACCTCCTTTATATTATTAGTGCTCATTTTTTTGTTTTTTATTATATTTGTTTATCTTATGCTTTAATAATAAACTAAAAATACGTTTTCAAAAAGCCAAAAAATTTCTCTTAATTAAAAGAGAAATTTATCATTTTTTGTTATTAAATATAAAGCCAATAAAAATCATATAGTATATTATCGATTTTTATTGGCTTTATTATAACAGTAAATCAAATTTATTTATTAAAACATCTTTGTAAATTTTTCATAGTTCTTATTTTCGCAAATACTTATAACTTTAGATACTGAACCTACTTGTTTATATATTGTAGAAAATAATTTTTCATAATCGAATATTTCATCTTTGTCGATAGCTAAAATTAAAATCAGTCTTACATCTCCCAAAGTCCAATGTATTGGCTTTTTTAATATTCCAACTGCGATTTTATTTTTTAAAATTTTTCCATTAGCCCCATGCGGAAGTGCTACCATATTTCCAATTTCAGTTGTCGCTATTTTTTCTCTATCGAAAAATGAGTTTTTCATATCACTATCGATTACACCTTTATTTAAAAGCTCATCTCCCATAAATTCTATGACTTCTTCTTTTGTTTTAAATTTTAAATCAGTAAAAAATAAATCCCTATCGAACAAATCTTTAACTTCAACTTCTTTATATTTCTTTCCTGTCTTCATAAATTTTTCGATTATTTTTACCTCATTGTCATTTAAAAGAGGAGATACTGTTATAACTGGTACTCTATCAAATTTTATATCGACTGTAGAAATAATAAAATCTACTTCCATAGCATTTATGTAATCTATTAAATAAGCTGGTATTATTTTTACTATTTTTATTTTATCTTCAAATAAATATTCTAATTTATTTTTAACCAACATCGATGTTCCTATCCCAGATACACATACTATTATTACTTTAAAAACTTTTTTCTTTTGGTTATGTTCAGCTCTTTCTATAGCCCCTCCAACATGTACCGCTATATTTGAGATTTCTTCATCATCTAACTTTAAATCAAGCTCTTCTTCTATAGTTTTTTTCGCTATTTTTCCTAACTCATAAGCATACGGATATTTTATTCTTATATCTATAGGCAAAACACCATATTGATTTATTCCGAGTTTCATCTTTTTATATATACTATTTATATGATTATAAAGACATTTTTCAAAAACTTCGTCATTACTTATATCTATAGAAGTCGCTATTTTTAAGTTTTTGCAGAATTTTTTTATTGCTCTTATTATTTTTTCTTTATTTTTGTCATCATTCATTATAAGTTCTCGTTGAACTATATACTCTTTTATATAGCTACTTATAAAGTCATTTTCATCAGTATCACTTCTGCTTAATTTTATAAATATTATACTACATAAATTTTTAAACTCTGTATCACTAAGAACTAAGTGTTCACTACTTAACATACTTAGTATTATATTTTTTAGGTTAAACATATTATTTTTAACTTGATCAGTTAAAAAGTCTTTTAAACTAAGTTCGTTGTCTTTCTTTGAACATATATCTAATATAAAATTAACTATGTCATCTTCATTTGCATCTATGCCGATTCCTTGCTTATGTTTTGATACAACAGAAATATTGTATTTTTTTAAAATTGATTTTACTTCTTTTAAATCATTTTTAACTGTTGAAACACTTATATACATTGAATCTGCTAATTCTTCTAGCTTTACAGTATTATCTTGTTTCTTTGTTAAGTTTATTAAACTTTTTATAATATAATCAATTCTATCTACATTTCCTAAATATGGACTTGGAATAGTAATATGATCAAATGAGCCTTCTATTTTATAACCTATTCCTCGAATTGATACAATCTTCCCATCTTTACTGTTTTTATTTATATCTTTAATTTCGCTTTGTATTGTCTTTGTAGAACATCCAATCTCTTCACTAAGAGCTAAACTACTAACAGGATCATGAGAATTTTTTAATATTTCAATTATATTTAAGGCCCTTACACTGTAAATAATTAAAATCTCCCCCTTATAAACTAAGTCCTATTTCTTCCCTTTAAAACTTAAATTATTTCTTTTTTAAATTAGCAAGTGCTGCGAAAGGATTATTAAATACTTCTTGGTCTTTATTTTGATTTTTTAAGTATTTATTTATATCCTTTTTAGATGCCTTCCCTTTTTCCTCAGATTTTCTTTTGTTAAATGAAGAAAGTTTTTCTCTATATCCACAACTACATGTAAATATTTTTCCTTCACCCTCTCCTTTTAACTCAAGTCTCTTATGGCAATTTGGACATCTTGCATTTGTAGTTTGTGAAATTAATTTTCTAGTATTACATTCTCTATCTTCACATATTAGCATCTTTCCTCTTTTGCCGTTTACTTCTAACATGAATTTACCACAGTTTGGACATTTATTTCTAGTTAAATTATCATGTTTAAATTTATTTTCACTATTTTTAATTTCTTTTACAATAGTTTTTGAATAATTTTTCATTTGGTTGATAAAATCATTCTTTTTACTTTTTCCTTTTGATATATCTGTAAGTGTTTTTTCCCATTTAGCTGTTAATTCTGGACTTTTTAAATCAGCTGGAGCTAAATCTAAAAGTTGTCTTCCTTTTGATGTTATGTGGATTTCTTTATTTTTCATCTCTACAAAGAATGAATTAAATAATTTTTCTATTATATCTGCTCTTGTTGCAACAGTTCCAAGATTATTTTTTTCCATTTCTGTAAGTAATGTCGCCTCATTTAAATATGAAGGTGGATTAGTTTTTTTACTTTCTATTTTAACACTCTCTATGTTTAAAACTTCACCTACATTTACATCTATTATACCGCCATATGTTTCATCATCCTCTACAGTATAGTTTTCTCTCCAGCCTAATTTATTTATTTTATTTCCGTTAGCTGTAAACGTCTCACCCTCACAAACTCCTTTTATAGTTGTTTGTTTGTATTCAAATGGAGGACATAATACGCTTAAGAATCTTTTGACTACTAAATCGTAAATTTTTCTTTCTTTGTCAGATAAATCTCCTAAAAATACTCTTTCTTCTGTTGGTATTATAGCGTGGTGATCTGAGACTTTTGAATTATCCACAAAAGATTTATTAGGTTTTATCTTAGTTTTTAACAGTTTCATACATACTTTTGAATATTCACTAGTATTTACTGCTTTTATTCTATCTTTTAGAGTATCCACTATATCATCTGTAAGATATCTTGAATCTGTTCTTGGGTAAGTAAGTACTTTATGATGCTCGTATAATTTTTGCATAATAGATAAAGTTTCTTTTGCTGAATATCCAAATATCTTATTGGCATCTCTTTGTAATTCAGTTAAATCATAAAGAGCTGGTGAATACTTTTTCTTATTAGATTTTTTAACATCAACTATTTTTAAATCTTTGTTATTTACTTTTTTCTTTATTTTTTCAATTTTATCTTTATTAAAAGTTGATGTAGAATTATTTCTGTCATGCCAAGATAATTTTAAATAACTTCCACCTTTTTCTGTTAATACATCTAATGTGTAGTAATCTTTTGGCTTAAAGTTTCTTATTTCATCTTCTCTTTTTGATATAATAGCTAAAGTTGGAGTTTGAACTCTACCACAAGATAAACTTGCATTATATTTTGTTGTAAGTGCTCTAGTGGCATTTATCCCAACTATCCAGTCTGCTTCTGCTCTTGCTATTGCTGAATAGTAAAGATTGTTATAATCTCTTCCATCTCTTAATTTAGTAAAACCTTCTTTAATAGCCTTATCTGTACTTGAAGATATCCAAAGACGTTTAATAGGCTTTTTAATATGAGCTTTTTCGATTATCCATCTTGCAACTAGCTCTCCTTCACGTCCTGCATCAGTTGCTATAACAACTTCATCTACATCATTTCTATTTAACTGAGCTTTTACAGTATTAAATTGTTTTGAAGTTTTCTTTATTACAACTGTTTTTAATTCTTTCGGAAGTATCGGTAAATCATTCATCTCCCAAGATTTATATTTTTTATCGTAAGTTTCTGGGTCAGCTAAGGTAACTAAATGACCTAGAGCCCATGTAACTATATATTTACTACCTTCAATATATCCATTCTTTTCATTTTTACAACCTAAAACCCTTGCTATGTCTCTTCCAACTGAGGGTTTTTCGGCTAAAACTAATATTTTTCCCATATTGTGTCCTTTCTAAAAAGTTCCAATTCGCATATTTTTTAATGAATATAATTTACTTTTCGTTATAAACATCTTAAATCTATGAAATTGTGTTTTATTAGTATATATTAACACTTTCAGAGTATTTTTGTATATATTATTACAATGAGATTTTTATACAATATTTCCCACATATTTATAGATATTTACTTTATATTATTTATTATTTGTTCATATTCTCTTCCAAAGTTACAGAAATCTTTTTTTGTTTTATACTCCTCGCTGTTATCATCTAAATTTATTATATTTAATCCTTCTTTTCCATTTAAAAAAACATCTATAAATTCCTGTTCTCTTACTTTAACCATCTTTTTCACTTCAACTCCTATATTAAATTTTATAGTTTTATCTGAAGTATATGTAAAAATTCTACAAATTTCTTTATCTAAAAAATCACCACTACTTGTATCTCTTACTTGTGTTCCTTCATATTTCAAATCTTCAATTTTTAAATCAAGACCTATTTCTTCTTTAATCTCTCTTATCATTGCATTTTCTATATTTTCGCCAGAGTCTATATGCCCTCCAACAGTTATATCAAATAAAAGTGGGAAATCTTTAAACTCCGCCCTTTGTTGCATATATACAAATCTCCCGTCTTTTGAATCCTCAATAGCCCAACAATGTACAACTTGATGAAGCAAACCTTTTCTATGAACATTTTTTCTTGTATCTTGACCAATAATCTCTAATTTATCATTAAATATATCTAATATTTCTTCCATATTAATCTCCCACTTTTTAATTTATTTTAATCTAGCCTATATTATTAAGTTTTATTTTTAAAATTCTTTTGTATATTTCATAATCTCTATCTCCAAAGCATACGAAACATACTTGATCAATTTTATCCCAATTCTTTTCAAGCATATCTATTACTGCATCATACGCTATACTCGTTGCTTCTTCTTTTGGATATCCATAGATTCCTGTGCTTATAGCTGGAAATGCTATTGTTCTTAAATTGTTTTCCATCAAAACTTCTAGTGATCTTTCATAACAAGAATAAAGTAGTCTATCTTCATTTGAGTTTCCACCCTTATATATCGGTCCTACTGTGTGAATAACATATTTAGCTGGCAAATTGTACCCCTTAGTTATCTTTGCATCACCTGTTTCACATCCATGTAGTGTTTTACATTCTTCCAACAATTCTCTTCCTGCAGTTCTGTGTATCGCACCATCGACACCACCACCCCCTAGAAGGGATTTATTTGCTGCATTTACTATTGCATCTAATTTTAGCTTTGTTATATCGCCTTTCACTATCTCTATCTTTTCTATAACATTTTTCAATGTAATCACCTCTTTTACAATATTTTACTATATTATTACTTTATTGAGCAGTTATTAATAAAAAAATCTTTATCCTAAAGACCTTTAAAAATGTAGATTTTTTTGAAATGCATTAACAGAAATTATATTTATCCACAATTTAAAGCTGAT
>JABLTR010062215.1_pt1 | contig 60098 bp, 84 predicted proteins | sample 7160071 | NCBI WGS metagenome assembly JABLTR01 (sample SAMN14651230, study PRJNA627086) | human gut metagenome | isolation source: feces | host: Homo sapiens | reverse complement strand
GTAACTTCAAAGGGCACCGTCAGGCTGTACTCATAAACGTCCGGGTCAAAGGCCGGGGTAAGGGTGCCAGTGGCGGGGGTCAAGGAGAGAAGGTAAGCGTCGCTGTTGAGTTCCGGCTTTTCTTCCTCCTCTTTCTCACTGCGGTGTACCGTGACGGTATACACCTGGCGCGTCTCGCCGTCGGCGGCTGTGACCGTGATTTCAAAGTCTGTATCGCTGCCGCCAGCGCCTAAGTTTTTCCGATTGACGCGGTAGGTGGCTCCTTCGGGCACCTCCGCTGTGAACGTCATGGTGGTAACTTCAAAGGGCACCGTCAGGCTGTACTCATAAACGTCCGGGTCAAAGGCCGGGGTGAGGGTACCGCTGGCGGGCGTCAAAGAGAGCAGGGAAGCGTCAGCGCTGAGTTCAGGCTTTTCCTCCTCCTCTTTCTCCTGGCGGTGGACGGTGACGTGGTACTCATTTTTAGTCTCCCCGTCCTCCGCTGTGACAGTGATGCGGAACAAAGTATCGCTGCCGCCGGAGCCCAAGTTTTTCCGATTGACGCGGTAGGTGGCTCCTTCGGGTGCTTCGGCGGTAAAGGTCATGGTGGTGACTTCGAAAGGCACCGTCAGATTGTACTGGTAAATGTCCGGGTCAAAAGCTGGGGTGAGGGTACCGCTGGCGGGCGTCAGGGAGAGAAGGGAAGCATCAGCGCTGAGTTCGGGCTTTTCTTCCTCCTCTTTCTCGCTGCGGTGGACGGTGACGTGGTACTCGTTTTTCGTCTCCCCGTCCTCCGCTGTGACAGTGATGCGGAACAAAGTATCGCTGCCGCCGGAGCCCAAGTTCTTCCGGTTGACCCGGCAGGCAGCGCCGGGAACGGGCTCGGCGGTGAAGGTGACGGCCTCCACCTCGTAGGGCACTGTCATGGTGTAGGCAAAGACATCCGGGTCGAAGGCTGGCTGGAGCTGCCCGTGGTCCGGGGCCAGGGACAGCAGCCGGGCGTCGCTGCTGGGCGGCTCCAGCACCTGGAAGGACAGGGAGACGTCCACGTCCTCGGGGATGGCGGCGGGCTCTGGGGTGGAGAGCTCAAAGGCGGAGGCGAACACCGTGGCCAGGCCTGGGACGGCGCTTTCCAAGATGCGGAAGCGGTAGATAATGGCGTCCTCCGCCGCCAGATAGGGCCCGCCGGCCGGGGCGGTGTACACCGAGGCCACCTTGCCCGGGGTGTTCTGGGTGGTGACGGTCCCCGCCTGGACGCTTTCCCCGTAGGTGGGGCGCAGGTACTCCAGCACGGTGGGGTCGTACTCCACTTGGGCGCGGAAAGCCGCCACCTCCCCCAAAGAGCCGTCGTAGGGGAAGGCGACCTCCACCACGCCGCCGGGGCGGCCCTCCTCCACGGTGAGGGCAGGGGCAAACCCGGCGGCCTGGGCAGCCGCGCCCCACAGGGAGAAAAGCAGCGTCCAGCACAGCAGGGAAAGAGCGAATCGCAGGGCTTTCATGGGAATCCCTTCTTTCTGGGAGGCCGGAGGTCCGTTCCGCCAAGCGGGACAGCTGTCCTCCGCCAGCGCATCCCGCGCCCCCGCGGGAAAGCCGCGGCAGGCCTTTGCAGTCATTATAGCACAAAAGCTATCCACAAGATAGAGAAAAGTCCATGTTTTCCCAGATTTTTTGCGGCAAACCGGGGATTTTCCCTGTTTTTCACCGGTGGACAGTTGACAGAACGGGGCGGTTCGTTTACCATTAGGAATGGCAAAAAATCCCCGGGGCCTTGGCGCCCGCGGCGGAGAAACCCTTGAGGAAAAGAGGCAGCTTATGGGTGGGGAAAACAACAGCATTTTGGAGCTTTCCTTCCAGATGGGAGAAACGCTGCTGCGCAACGGAGCGGAAATCTCCCGGGTGCAGGAGACCATGGAGCGGGTGGCCCAGTCCTACCACGCGGAATCCTTCAACGTCTACGTGCTGACCAACGGCATTTTCGCCGTGGGCAAAGAGCAGGGCAAAGAGCGCTCTGTGGAACTGCGGCACATCATTTCCACCAACACCCACCTAGGGCGCATCTGCGCGGTGAACCAGCTCTCCCGTGAGATTGCCGAGGGCAAGCACACCGTGGAGGAGGCCTTCCAGGAGCTGCGGCGCATCCAGGAGATTCCCTACGCGCCCCTGCCCCTGGCCATTTTGGCCTGCGGGGTGGGCAGCGCCTGTTTCAGCTACCTGTTCGGCGGCGACTGGCTGGACGCTTTCACCGCCTTCCTCTGCGGCCTGCTGCTGGAGCCCTACCTCTACTGGGTGGGCAAGCACAACCTTTCCAAGTTTTTGACCAACCTGTCCGCCAGCGCCTTGGTGGCCTTGGTGGGCGGGGTGCTGTTCCTGCTGGGGCTGGGCCACAACATGGACAAGGTGATCATCGGCTCTATCATCCGCCTGGTGCCCGGCATGGCACTGACCACCTCCATTCGGGACTTCTTCCACGGGGACTATTTAAGCGGCGCCATCCGCATGCTGGACGCAGTGCTGGTGGGCGGCTGCATCGCCGTGGGGGTGGGCGTTGTGGTGCGCCTGCTCTCCCTGCTGACAGGAGGTGCCCTGCTGTGATAAACGTCTCTCTGCTGCTTTACTGGCTGCTGCAAATGGGCGTGGCGTTTCTTTCCACCATCACCTTTGCCATCATCTTCCACACCCCCCGCAAGGAGTGGCTGTGCTGCGGCTTTACCGGCGCCGTGGGGTGGCTGGTGTACGTGGTGTGCGTCCACTTTGGGCTGGATGTGGCCACGGCCTCTTTCTTTGCCACCCTGGCCCTGGCCTGGTTTGCCCGGGTGTTCGCCTTTTGGCGGAAGGCCCCGGTGACGGTGTTCCTCATCACGGGGATTTTCCCCCTGGTGCCCGGCGCCGGCATCTATTACACCGGCTATCATCTCTTTATGAGCGACAACTCCCTGGCCCTGGACAAGGGGCTGGAGACGATAAAAATCGCGGTGGCCATCGCGCTGGGGATTGGCATAGTGCTCTCCCTGCCGCCGTTCCTCTTTGCCCCCCGCAAGGGCGGCAAGGAAAAGCGCCCATAACAAAAGGAGGGAGCCCATGCCCAGGGTAGAAGTGACCATTGGGAAAAACGACGGGGGCCAGCGGCTGGACAAGTTCCTGACCAAGAGCTACCCCAACCTGCCCCAATCCATGCTGTACAAGGCCATCCGGAAAAAGGACATCAAGATCAACGGCAAGCGGTGCGAGAACTCCACCCGGCTGCAGGAGGGGGACGTGGTCTCCCTTTTTCTCAAGGAGGAGTTCTTCCAAAAGGAGGAGCGGCCCGAGGACTTTTTAAAGGCCCCCAAAAAGCTTTCCATCGTCTACGAGGACGAGAACCTGCTGCTGCTGGACAAGAAGCCGGGGCTCATCGTCCACCCGGACGAGAACTACCACTTCGACTCCCTCATCGCCCGGGTGCAGCACTACCTCTACGACAAGGGGGAGTACGACCCCAAGGCGGAAAACGCCTTTGCCCCGGCTTTGGTGAACCGCATCGACCGGAACACCGGGGGCATTGTCATGGCGGCCAAAAACGCCGAGGCCCTGCGCATCTTAAACCAGAAGGTGAAGGACCGGGAGATGCACAAGTTCTACCTGTGCGTGGTGTGCGGCCATCTCAAGGAGAAGGAGGCAACCCTCACCGGCTACCTGGAGAAGAACGAGGCCCAAAACCGGGTGTACGTGTCCCAGCGGCCCAAAGAGGGCGCCAAGACCATCCGCACCCGCTACCGGGTGCTGGAGGAGCGCCGGGGCTTCTCCCTGGTGGAGGTGGAGCTGCTCACCGGCCGCACCCACCAGATACGGGCCCACTTCGCCTCCATCGGCCACCCCCTGGCCGGGGACGGCAAGTACGGCAAAAACGCCGTGAACAAGCAGACCGGCTTCCCCTATCAGGCGCTGTACTCCTACAAGCTGCGGTTTGACTTCCAGACGGACGGCGGCGCTTTGCAATACCTGCACGGGCGGGAGTTCACCGCGGAGGACGTGTGGTTTTTGCCGGAGTTTTACGCCATGCCTTGCCTGGAGGGGAAAAATCACGTATAATAGATTTTTAAGGCATTTTTAAAAATACAGCCCCCAGGGGGCGGGATTGGGAAGTGACCCCATGCGCGTGATTCACTTGATTGGCGGCGGCGACACCGGCGGCGCCAAGACCCACGTTTTAAACTTGTTAAAAGAACTGAACCAGTATATCGACGCCCAGCTGTTCTGCTTCCGCAAGGGGGATTTCTCCGAGGACGCGGCGAAAATGGGCATCCCCATTGAGGTGATAGAGTCCGGCAACCCGGTGGTGGGCCTGCGGGAGCTGAAGCGCCGCCTGGCCGGGCAGAAGGTGGACATCATCCACTGCCACGGCGCCCGGGGCAACCTGATGGGCAACCTGATTAAAAAGCACCTGGGGGCCCCGGTGGTCACCACGGTGCACAGCGACTACCGCCTGGACTACCTGGGCCGGCCGGTGGCGCGGCTCTCTTACGGCACCACCAACATGGTGGCCCTGCGGCGGGTGAACTTCTACATCGGCGTGTCGGACCCCATGACGGACATCCTCATCGAGCGGGATTTCCCCGCCGACCGCATTTACACCATCTACAACGGCATCGACTTTAAGACGCCCATCCAGACGGTGCCCAAGGAGGAATTCCTGAAAAGCGTGGGCATGGAGTGGGAGCCCGGGGACGTTATCGCGGGCATCGCGGTGCGGCTCTCCCCGGTAAAGGACGTGCCCACTTTGCTGCGGGCCATGAAAATCGCCTGCGCCCAGAACCCCCGCCTCAAGCTGCTCATCGGCGGCGACGGCGAGGACCGCCAAAAGCTGGAGGCCATGGCCAAAGAGCTGGGGCTCTCGGGGAAGGTGTGCTTTGCCGGGTGGCTCAACGACGTGAACTCCTTCTACAACGCCATTGACATCAACCTGCTCACCTCCATTTCGGAGACCTTCCCCTACTCCCTGACCGAGGGCACCCGGATGCACCGGGCCACCATCGCCTCCCGGGTGGGGGGCGTGCCGGTGCTCATCGACGACGGTGTGAACGGGCTGATTTTCGAGCCCGGCGACGAGAAGCAGCTGGCCCAGCACCTGCTGACCCTGGCCGGGGACGAGGAACTGCGCCACACCTTTGGGGAGCGCATCTACGAAAAAGCCAGCCGGGAGTTCTCCATCGACAGGATGGTGGAGCACCAGCTGGAGATTTACGAGAGCATCCTGAAGCGGGACGCCCGCCAGAAGGCCAAAAAGCGGGACGGCACCATCATCTGCGGGGCATACGGCCACGGCAACGCCGGGGATGACGCCATTTTGAAATCCATCATCCAGTCGGTGCAGGAGCTGGACGGCACCATGCCCATCACCGTGCTGGCCAAAAACACCCAGAGCATCAAAAAGCGGTACCGGGTGAACTCCATCTACACCTTCAACCTGCCCAAGATGTTCTCCGCCATGCGGAAATCCGTGCTGTACATCAACGGCGGCGGCACGCTGATTCAAAACGCCACCAGCTGGCGCAGCCTGTGGTACTATCTGTTCACCCTGCGGCTGGCCAAGTTTTTGGGCAACAAGGTGGACATGTACGGCTGCGGCATTGGCCCGGTGACGGGGAAGAAGAACATCCGCCTGGTGAAGAAGGTGCTGGAGCACTCGGTGGATACCATCACCCTGCGGGAGCCGGACTCCATGGAGGAGCTGGAGAGCTTTGGGGTGCAGCGGCCGGAGATCCTGCTGTGCTCCGACCCGGCCCTGGTGCTGGCGGCACCCTCGGAGTTGGATGTGGACGCCTACTTAACCAAGCACGGGCTGGATCCCCAGGGCAAGTACATCTGCCTGATGCTGCGCACCTGGTACGGCTTTGACAGCAAGACCCAGGCCCTGGCTGCCTGCGCGAACTGGGCCTACCGGGAGCTGGGGCTGACGCCGGTGTTCCTGTCGCTGAACATCTTCCACGACACCGTGGCGGCCCAGCGGGTGGCCCAGCACATGAAAGCGCCCTACCACATTTTAGACGACTGGGCCGAGCCCGAGCTGCTGGTGGGCCTGCTGGGGAAGATGGACGTGGTGGTCTCCATGCGGCTGCACGGGCTGATTTTCTCCTCTCTCAGCGGGGCACCCTTGGTGGGGGTGAGCTACGACCCCAAGATCGAGTCCTTCCTGCGGTACCTGGGCAGCGGCAGCTGCATCGGCCTGGGGGACGTGACCGAGGACGCCTTGCGCCGCCTGATTCAAGAGGCGGTGGACTCCCTGCCCCGGCGGGAGGAGCTGCGGGCCAAGGCCCAGCGCCTGAAAGACGTGGAGCGGGGGAACATCCAGGCCGTGGCACGGCTGCTGGAGCAGACAAAGTAAAAGGCGCGCCAGCTGCGGCGCGCTCAGAGATAAAACGCGAAAAGACCGCTGCGGTTAGGCAGCGGCCTTTTTTTACGGCAGCCATTGAACAAAGGCTGTCTTTTGGTCATCGCGGTAACCGGCCTCCCGGTAAAACCGCAAGGTGGATTCCTGTTTGCTGCCGGTCATCAGCATCAGCTTGTAGCAGCGCTGCTTTTCGGCCAGCTTCCGGGCATAGTCTAAACAGGCCGTGGCGAAGCCCTTCCCACGGTGGGACAGGTGGGTCACCACATTCTCAACCACGCCGTAGGGCCGGCCCCCGTGGGTCAGGTTTGGGACGATAAGCAGCGTACAGGAGGAAAGCACCTCTCCCCCTTCCACCGCCACAAGGATGTGGTACCCCGGCAGGGCCTGGATGGTTTTCCAAATGTCCCGAGCGGCTTCTCCCTCTTCCAGCCACCCATCTGGATGGAGGTGCCGGTACAACGCCAACAACTGTGGCAGTTCCTCCTCTTGAAGGTCACGGATCTCCACGATGTCCCCTCACTTTCTATTTTTCGCCACAATGAGGAAGCGGTGCTCCAGGTTGGGCACAAAGCCCAGGGACTCCACCTGCGCCTGCATCTGAAACAGCGCCTCTTGGCTGGTTTCCACGGAAAAGCCCGGGTACTCCCAGGGACACACGCTGGCCTGGAACACCACGGCGCCCACGTCCAAATAACGGCTTTCCACGTAGGCCTGGTCGCTGCGCATCACCCGGAAGCCCGCCTGGCGGAACCGGGGAAGCTCGTTTTCCAGGTTGAAGCCCACAAAGCTCCCCGAAAACCCCTGGCACAGCCGCTTGACCAAGGGCAGGTCATTTTCGCCGCCCACCTGCTGGGTGACGAAAAAGCCGTTCTTTTTCAGCACCCTGCGGACCTCCGAAAGGTCGTAGCTTTCGTGGCGGTCGATGACCAAGTCGAAGCTGTCATCCGGGAAGGGCAGGGGCATTTCTTTCTCGCTGTCGTAATACTTCACGGTGATGCCCAAGGGCGCAAGCTTTTTTTGGCACAGGGCCAGGTTGGGCTCCCAGCCCTCGGTGACGCTGGTGAGCTCGTAGGGGTGGCCCAGGGTGAGCAGCAGCTCGCCCCCGCCGGTGCCCATGTCCAGCAGGCGCACCCCGGGGCGCAGGAACTCCCGCACCACCTGAGGATAGTCCCAGGGCAAAGGCTCCACCGTGCAGCGACCCTGGATGTGGGAGAAATCCCAGCCGGACATGCCCCGGGCGGCCTCCTCCCGCCACTGGGGCAACAGCTGTTCGCAGTCCATTGGCGCGCCCCTCACGTGTTCTTGTCCACCTGGTGGAACTGCTTTAAGTTGCCCTGCTTCTGGTGGCGGCGGGCCAGCTCCTGCTCCACGGCCTCAAAGGGGATGCCCTCGTTGACCATGAGCACGGTCAGGTGGTACAGCAGGTCGGCCAGCTCGCCCACGGTGTCCTCCTGCTTGCCGTTTTTGGCGGCGATGATGACCTCGCTGCACTCCTCGCCGCACTTTTTCAAAATCTTGTCCAGGCCCTTCTCAAAGAGGTAGCAGGTGTAAGAGCCTTCCTGCTTCTCCTGGCGGCGGCCCTCTACGGTTTCATACAGCTCGTGCAAAATATCCATGGTTTACTCCCCTTTCGGTGATTCCTCGCCCCGCAGGCGCTTGAAGAAGCAGCTGTGGCTGCCGGTGTGGCAGGCCGGGCCCTTCTGCTTTACCCGGATGAGCAAGGTGTCGTCGTCGCAGTCGGAAAAGACGCTGACGATTTTCTGGGTGTGGCCGGAGGTCTCCCCCTTGTTCCACAAGGTCTTGCGGCTGCGGCTGTAAAACCAGGTGTAGCCCGTCTCCAAAGACTTGCGGAAGGACTCCCGGTTCATATAGGCCAGCATCAGCACTTCATTGGTGTCGTCGTCCTGGATGATGGCGGGGAGCAAATCGGACTTGGTAAAGTACAGGTCCAGCTCGTCCTCGGGCATATCCCCGGCGGCGTTTTTGCCGGAAATCTTGTGGCAGGCGATGATGGCGGTGCGCAGGTCCAGGGCGCCGGTGTACAAAGACTTCCCGGCGATGGCGCCGTACAGCCCCAAATCGTAGAGGCTGACAATGTCCAGCAGGCTGGAGACGCCGCCGCTGGCGATGATGTGGCAGTGCACCGCCCGGTTCAGCTTGTCCAGCATCACCAGGTTGGGGCCGTTCATGGTGCCGTCCTGGTGGATGTCCGTGCAGATGAGGTACTGCACGCCCAGGGACTCCATCTCCTTGGCAAAGGCCACATAGTCCACCTGGCTCTGCTCCAGCCAGCCCTCGGCGGCCACTTTGCCGTCCAAGGCGTCGATGCCCACGGCAATCTGCTTGCCATGGCGCTTGACGGCCTGGCGGACAAACTCCGGGTCGCGCAGGGCGGCCGAGCCCAGAATCACCCGGCTGACGCCCCGGTTCAGGTAGTACTCCACGGTGTCCATGTCCCGGATGCCGCCGCCTACCTCCACGTGGAGGTCCGTGTTCTCCACCACGTCAAAAATCAGCTGCTGGTTTTGGGGCTTGCCGTCTTTGGCTCCGTCCAAGTCCACCATGTGGAGCCAGCGGGCCCCCTGCTCTTGAAAGCGCTTGGCGGTGGAAAGGGGGTCTTGGGCCACCACCTCGGCGGTGTCGTAATCCCCCCGGAACAGCCGGACGCATTTCCCCTCGTGCAAATCAATGGCTGGCAGTAAAATCATGCTTCGCTCTCTCCCCTCTCAAACTACAAAGGCTGCGCCAGGGCTTATCTGGCGCAGCCCTTTTCCCCCAGTATAGCACACCTGGGCCCTGGCGTAAAGCTGTTACAGCACGCCCTTGGAGGAAAGCAGCAGATTTGGGTCCTCCTCTTGGGAAAGGGCGTCCCGCAGGGCGTGGGCGGCGGCCTTGAACAGGGCCTCTATCATGTGGTGGGAGTTCTTCCCGTATTCACACCGCAGGTGCAGGGTGATGCCCGCGTTGGCGGCGAAGGCCCGGAAAAACTCCTCGGTCATGCAGGTGTCGTAGTCCCCCACCCGCTCCTGGGGGAACTCCCCGGAGAACACCAGGAAAGGCCGGCCGCTGATGTCCACCGCGGCAAAGGCCAGCGCCTCGTCCATGGGGATGTAGGCGTGGCCAAAGCGGCGGATGCCCCGCTTGGTGGGCAGCGCCTCGGCAAAGGCCTTGCCCAAAACAATGCCCGTGTCCTCGATGGTGTGGTGGCAGTCCACCTCCCAGTCGCCTACGGTTTTCACCTTGAGGCCAAAGTTCCCGTGGACGGCAAAGGCGCTGAGCATGTGGTCAAAAAAGCCCACCCCGGTGGAGATGGACCGCTCGCCCCCGTCCAGGCAGAGCTCCAGGGTGACTTCCGTCTCGTTGGTCTTTCGGTGCATGGATGCGTAGCGTTCCATAGGTCACTCCCCCTTCGCCGGCACGGCGGCAAAATAGTCGGCCATCTTGGTGAGGACAGCCCGGTTTTCCCCGGCGGTGCCGCAGGTGATGCGCACCAGCCCTCCCGTATAGCGGATGGAGATGCCCTGCTCCCCCAGATAATGGTAGAGGGCTTCCCCATCGGCCATACGCAAGGTGGCAAAGTTGGTGGCGCAGGGCAGCAGCGCGAACCGGCCGGGGAACGCCTCCCCCAGGGCGCGGACGCCCTGTAGCAGCTGCTCCCGCGAGGCCAGGATTTCCGCCAGCGCCTCTTTCATGGCCTGGGGGTGGCGGAGCACCGCGGCCCCCAGCTTTTGGGACAGAGCGTTGACGTTGTAGGGGGACTTCACCCCTTTGATGGCGTCCACCAGCCGCTTCTGCCCCACGGCAAAGCCCAGGCGCAGCCCCGCCATGCCAAAGGCCTTGGAGCAGGTGCGCAGCAGCAGCAGGTTGTCATAGTCTTGGAATTCCGGCAGCAGGCTCTGGTCGGAGAAGTCCATATAGGCCTCGTCCAGCACCACGAGAGTGTCCGGCAGGCCCTGGATAAGCCGCCGCACCTCCTGGCGGGGGCAGACGATGGAGGTGGGGTTGCCCGGGTTGCTGAAAATCAGCAGCTTCACGCCCTCCTGCCGGCAGGTTTGGATGGTGCAGTCCACATCGATGGCATAATCCGCCCCCTTGGGGATGGGGACGTGACGGGCCTCCTGCAAATAGCCGTTGAAGGCGTACATGGAGAAGTCCGGCTCCAAGGTGGCGAAGGCCTCCCCCTTTTGGAGGAACCCGGTGAACAGCACGGTAATCAGCTCGTCGGAGCCGTTGCCTGCGGCCACGTTTTCCACCGGCACGCCGTAATACTGGGCAAAGGCCTGGCACAGCTCCTGGGCGGCGGGGTCCGGGTAGCGGTTGAAGGCCACCTGGGGCACCGCGGCGGCCAGCTCCTCTAAAATGGGGGCGGGCAGGGGCAGGAAGGACTCGTTGGCGTCCAGGTGGATGCGGGAGTCCTCCGTCACCGGGTCATAGGGCTTTAAGTCCTTGATTTTGTCATTCAGCTGGTACATGGGCGCCTCCTCAGTCCTCCACCCGCACCTGGATGGAATTGGCGTGGGCGGTGAGCTCCTCGGTCCGGGCCAGGCGGATGATGTCCGGCGCGGCCTTTTCCAGCTCCTCCTTGGGGTAGTAGATGAAGCTGGACTTCTTGATGAAGTCGTCCACCGACAGGGGCGAGAAGAACCGGGCGGTGCCGCCGGTGGGCAGCACGTGGTTGGGCCCGGCGAAGTAATCCCCCAAGGGCTCGGGGGAGTAGTGCCCCAGGAACACCGAGCCGGCGTTATCCAGCCGGCCGATGTAGGAGAAGGGGTTGTCCACGCAGATTTCCAGGTGCTCGGGGGCCAGCTCGTTGGCGAAGTCCACGGCCTCGTCCATGCTCTCGCAAACGATGACGCCGCCGAAGCGCTCCAGCGCCTCTTGGATTATCTCCTTGCGGGAGAGGTACTCCATCTGGCGGTACACCTCAGCCACGGTGCGCTCCGCCAATTCCCGGCTGGGGGTGATGAGGATGGCGGAGGCCATGCGGTCGTGCTCGGCCTGGCTCATCAAGTCGGCGGCCAAAAACGTGGGGTTGGCGCTCTCATCTGCCACAATGAGGATTTCGCTGGGGCCGGCAATCATGTCAATGTCCACCACGCCGTACAGCTGCTTTTTGGCCGTGGCCACAAAGATGTTCCCCGGGCCCACAATCTTGTCCACCTTGGGGACGCTTTCGGTGCCCAGGGCCAGGGCGGCCACTGCCTGGGCCCCGCCCATCAGGAACACCCGGTCCACCCCGGCCACGTAGGCGGCGGCCAGGATGTTGGGGTCCGGCCTGCCGGTGCGGCCCGGCGGGGTGGCCATGACAATCTCCCCCACCTCCGCCACCTGGGCGGGGATGACGTTCATCAGCACAGAGGAGGGATACCCAGCCGTGCCCCCGGGGACGTAGACGCCCACCCGGTGCAGGCCCCGCACCCGCTGGCCGGTGATGATGCCGTTGGGCATGGGGTCGATGCGGCTTTGCTGCTTTTGGCGCTGGTGGAAGTCGCGGATGTTCTCCGCCGCTTTCCGCAGGGACTGGATAAAGGCCGGGTCGCACTCCGCCACGGCCTGCTCCAAAGCCTCCCGGGAGAGCTCCAGGTTCTCCGGGGTCCAGCCGTCGAACTTCTCGGAAAACGCCTTTACGGCGCTGTCGCCCCCGGCGCGCACCTGCTCGATGACGTCCCGCACGGTCTGCTCAATCTCCGGGGAGGCCTGGCCCACCCGGCTTTTCAAATCCTCCACAAAGGACTGGCAGGTCTGCCGGTCCCCCTGTACCACTTTTATCATTTCCCTTCCCCCTTTTGAATCTCCCGCTCCAGGCGGGCGGCTAAGTCCTCAATCTCCTGCTTGCGCAGCTTCAGGCTGGCGGCGTTTACAATGAGCCGGGCCGACACCTGGTGGATGGGCTCCACCACCTCCAGGCCGTTTTCCCGCAAGGTGGCGCCGGTTTCCACAATGTCCACAATGCCGTCGGAAAGGCCCAGCAGGGGCGCCAGCTCCACGCTGCCCTCTATTTTGATGATGCGCACGTCCATCTGTTTGCTCTCGAAAAAACGCCGGGCCACGTTGGGGTATTTGGTGGCGATAGTCTTGGCCCGGTAGCCCCCGTAAAAATCGGAGCCCTTGGGGGCGGCCAGGGCAAAGCCGCACCTTCCAAAGCCCAGGTCTAAAATCTCGAAGAAGTGGCTGCCGTTCTCCATGATGGTGTCCTTGCCCACCACGCCCATGTCGCACACGCCGTGCTCCACATAGGTGATGACGTCGGCGGCCTTGGCCAGCACCGCCTGGAGGGAGCCGTCCCCCACCGGCAAAATGAGCTTGCGGCCCTTCTCCCGCAGCTGGGAGCAATCCATGCCCGCCTGCTCAAAGAGCTGCACGGTGGATTTCTCCAGCCTGCCTTTTGTCAAAGCGATTCGCAGCGGCTGCATCAGCGCTTCCCTCCTTCCAGGGTGATCTCCCGGGTGTTCTCCCCCACCACGTACACGGTGGGGATGTTCCGCTTTTTGGCGTACTCCAAGGTTTCCGCCTCTGTCTCAAAGAGGGAGCTCTCGCACAGGACGCCCTGCCCTGCCAGGGAGCTCACCAGCTTTTGGCCCTGCATCTCAAAGCCGGGCTCCCCATAGACCAAGGCCTCCACCGGGGCGGGGCCTGCCAGGGCGGTGTTTAAATCCGCCACGGCATCCAAGTCGATGGAGAAGCCCACGGCGGGCATGGGGTCGCCAAACTTGCCGCAGAGGCCGTCGTACCGGCCGCCCAGCAGCACCGCGTCCCCCCGCTGGGGCACATAGGCGGAGAACACCACGCCGGTGTAGTAGTCGTTGCGCTGCACCAGCCCCAGGTCCACCATGAGCCTATCCCCCAGCCCCAGCTGGCCCAAGGCCTGGTACAGGCCCTTTAAGGATTCCAGAATCTCCCGGGTCTCCCCGTCCTGGAACCAGCGCTCGGCGCCGGCCAGGGCCTCCTCCCCGCCGAACAGCCGGGGCAGCTGGGCCATGGCCCGGGCTGCGGGCAAGTCCCCCAGGGGGTCCAGCCGCTCGGAGAGGGCCGCGTAGTTTTTCGATTCGATGGTGTCCCGCAGGCCCTCCTTTTCCTCGGGGGAGAGGGGCAGCTGGTCCGCCAAAGCCTGGAAGAACCGGGCGTGGCCAATCTCCACACGGAAGTCCGGCACGCAGGCGGAAAGGGCCTCCACCGCTGTGGCGATGGCCTCCAAATCCGCCCGCAGGCCCCCGGCGCCCATCAGCTCAATGCCCATCTGGGCGGACTCGTCGCTGCGGCCGGAGAGGTCGGGCCGGTTGCGGTAGATGGTCTGGCTGTAGAAGAACCGCAGGGGCCGCTCCCACCCCTGGAGGCGGGAGGCCGCCATCCGGGCGATGGGCAAGGTGGAGTCCGGCCGGAACACCACCAGGCGGCCGTGGTTGTCGGTGCACTTGTACATCTCCTGCTGGGGGATGGCCGCCCCAGGCAGGTTGAACACGTCGAAATACTCCAGGCCCGGGGTGATGACCTCCCGGTAGCCCCGCATGGTAAACACCTGGGAGAGCTTGGCCTGTACCTCCCGGCGGGCGCGGCACTCCTCAAAAAGCAGGTCCCGGGCGCCCTCTGGGGTGATTTTGCTGTATGTCCTCATAAAAAACCAGTGGCCCGCCCGAAAGCTCCCCAGGCGGGCCGCCCCCTTTCTCGCAACGTAATACTTTAGCGTGCTACTATGATAATGTAAGAAACTGCGTTTGTCAAGAGAAAAGCTGCAAAAGCAGCTTTTCTCTGCGAGTTTTGCTTGGGAATGGTGTGGCATCCCCATTTTGGCAGAAGCCAAAACCGCAAAACATCGAATGCGGTTCAGGGAAGCGCTGCAAAAGCAGCTTTTCTCCGCGAGTTTTGCTTGGGGATGGTACGGCATCCCCATTTTGGCAAAAGCCAAAACCGCAAAACGTCGAATGCGGTTCAGGGAAGCGCTGCAAAAGCAGCTTTTCTCTACGAGTTTTGCTTGGGGATGATACGGCATCCCCATTTTGGCAAAGGCCAAAACTGCAAAACGTCGAACGCGGTTAAGGGAAGCGCTGCAAAAGCAGCTTTTCTCTGCGAGTTTTGCTTGGGGATGGCATGGCATCCCCATTTTGGCAAAAGCCAAAACCGCAAAACGTCGAATGCGGTTAAGGGAAGCGCTGCAAAAGCAGCTTTTCTCCCCGCGTTTTGCGGCCTTCCTTCACGAGCTCCCTTGGAGAAGCTCTTTAAAACAAGGTGGTCTGGCTGCTTTCAGGCAGGCCGGAGAGGGAACCGGCTTCCCGCAGGGTATCGATGACAGCGCTGGACACCTTGGCCCGGGCTTGGAGGTCGTCGATGGAGATGTACTCCCCGCCGGTCTCCCGGGCCTCCCGCAGGCTGAACGCGGCCGCCTCGCCCACGCCGGCCAGAGAGGAGAAGGGCAGGCGGATTTCGCCCTCCTCCACCACGAACTTCTTGGCCTCGGACTTGTACAAGTCTACCGGGCGCAGGGTGATGCCACGGGCCAGCATCTCGTTGATAATCTGGAGCATGCCGAACTCGCCCTCCTCCTTGGGGGAGGCCTCCCGGTTTTTGATTTTCACGTCCAGGTCCTTCATCTTGCGGAACACGGCCTCCTTGCCCCGCACGGCGGTGACGCCGTCGAAGTCATCGCTGCGCACGGTGAAGTAGGCGGCGTAGTACTCCAGGGGCTTGTGGACCTTGTACCAGCCCAGGCGCAGGGCGGAAATCATGTAGGCCGCCGCGTGGGCCTTGGGGAACATGTACTTGATTTTAAAGCAGGAATCGATGTACCACTGGGGCACGTTGTGCTCCTTCATGGCCTGGATGTGCTCTTGGGTGAGGAGCTTGGTGGCCTTGCCCTTTCGGACAATCTCCATGATTTTAAAGGCCATCTTGGGCTCCAGGCCCTTGTTCATCAGGTAGGTCATAATGCTGTCACGGGTACCGATAACCTCGGAAATGGTGCAGGTGCCCGCCTTAATCAAATCCTGGGCGTTGCCCAGCCACACGTCGGTGCCGTGGGACAGGCCGGAGATTTGCAGCAGGTCCGAGAACTTGGTGGGGTGGGATTCCTCCAGCATGCCCCGGACAAAGTTGGTGCCCAGCTCCGGCAGGGAGAGGGTGCCTGTTTTAATGCCGCCCAAGTCCTCCTCGGTGACGCCCAAGGCCGTCGGGGAGTTGAACAGCGACATGACCTCCGGGTCGCTCATGGAGACGTCCATCACCGAGATGCCGGTGTAGTCCTCCAGGTAGCGGTAGATGGTGGGCACATCGTGTCCCAGCTCGTCCAGCTTGCACACGTTGTCGTGGATGGAGTGGAAGTCGAAGTGGGTGGTGATGTTGTCGTTTTTCTGGTCGTTGGCGGGGTGCTGCACCGGGCAGAAATCGTAGACCTCCATGCCCCGGGGGATGACAATCATGCCGCCGGGGTGCTGGCCCGTGGTGCGCTTGATGCCCGTGCAGCCCAAAGCCAGGCGCTTCTCCTCCGCCTTGTGCAGGGTGATGCCCTTTGTCTCGGCGTACTTGCGCACGTAGCCAATGGCGGTCTTGTCCGCCACGGTGGCGATGGTGCCGGCCTTGAACACGTTGTCCCGGCCGAAGAGCACCTCTGTGTAGCGGTGAGCGCCGGACTGGTACTCGCCGGAGAAGTTCAAGTCGATGTCGGGGACCTTGTCGCCGTCGAAGCCCAGGAAGGTCTCAAAGGGGATAGTGTGGCCGTCCCGGTCCATGGGGGCGCCGCAGACGGGGCAGTCCTTGGGGGGCAGGTCAAAGCCGGAATCCACGCTGCCGTCGGTGAAGAACTCGCTGTGCTGGCAGTGGGGGCAGACGTAGTGGGGCTCCAAGGGGTTCACCTCGGAGATGCCGGACATACTGGCCACCAGGGAGGAGCCCACGGAACCGCGGGAGCCCACCAAATAGCCGTGGGCCTCGCTGTCGGCCACCAGCTTCTGGGCGGTCATGTACAGCACGGAGAAGCCGTGCTTGACGATGGAGTTCAGCTCCTTGTCCAAACGGGCCTTGACGATTTCGGGCAGGGGGTCGCCGTACTTCTTCTTGGCGCGCTCCCAGGTGATGGACACCAGCTGCTCCTCGGCGCCCTCGATGAAGGGCGGGAAGTTGCCCATGGGCACCGGGCGGATGTAGTCGATTTGGTCGGCGATTTTGCTGGGGTTTTTCACCACCACCTCAAAGGCCTTCTCCTCCCCCAGGTAGCTGAATTCCTTCAGCATCTCCGGGGTGGTGCGCATATACAGGGGCGCCTGCTGGTCGGCGTCGTCAAAGCCGCGGCCGCCCATGATGACCCGGCGGAAGTCCGCGTCCTTGGGGTCTTTGAAATGGACGTCGCAGGTGGCCACCACAGGCTTGTTCAGCTTTTCGCCAATGCGCACAATGGTGCGGTTGTACTCCCGCAGGCCCTCCACGTCGGTGTCGCCGTTGCGCACCATGAACATGTTGTTGCCCAGGGGCTGGATTTCCAGGTAGTCGTAGTAGGAGGCGATTTTGCACAGGTTGTCGAAGGACTCCCCCTTCACCACGGCCCGGAACAGCTCGCCGGCCTCGCAGGCGCTGCCCACCAGCAGGCCCTCCCGGTACTTGTTCAGCAGGCTCTTGGGGGTGCGGGGGTTGCGGTAGAAGTAGTTGAGATGCCCCTCGGAGATGAGGCGGTACAGGTTTTTCAGGCCCGTGTGGTTCTTCACCAGCAAAATCATGTGGTAGGGCCGCAGCTTCTTGGGGTCGCCGCCGGCCAGGGCGCCGTTTATCTCATCCACCCGGTGGATGTTGTGGTCATGCTTGAGGCGCTCTAAGAAGTTGAGGAAGATGTCCCCCAGCACGGCGGCGTCGTCCTCGGCCCGGTGGTGGTGGAAGGGCTTGAGCTTTAAGTAGTTGGCCACGGAATCCAAGGTGGCCTTTTTCAAATCGGGCAGCAGAGAGCGGGCCATGGTCACCGTGTCGATATAGGTGTTCTCAAAGGGCTTACCCTGGCGCTGCAAGGCCGCCCGCACAAAGCTGGCGTCAAAGGAGGCGTTGTGGGCCACCAGCACGGCGTCCTCCCCGCAGAACTGGAAGAACTGCTCTAAAGCCTCCGCCTCCTTGGGGGCGCCGGCCACCATCTCGTTGGTGATGGAGGTCAGCTGGGTGATTTTCTCCGGGATGGGCCGCTCCGGGTCCACGAAGATGTCGAAGCGGTCGGTGATTTCCCCGTTGTGCAGGCGCACCGCGCCGATTTCCGTAATGCGGTCGTTCTGGGCGGAAAGGCCGGTGGTCTCCAAGTCGAAGCAGATGAAATCCCCGGACAGGGGCTGCTGGCTGCCGCCGGACACGGCGGGCACCAGGTCATTGACAAAGTAGGCCTCAGTGCCGTAGAGCACCTTGAACTCCGGGTCCTCCTTGCGGATGGCCTCCACGGTGTTCATAGCCTCTGGGAAAGCCTGGGCCACGCCGTGGTCGGTGATGGCCACGGCCTTTTGCCCCCACTGGTGGGCCTGCTTGATAAGGGCGGCGGCAGGGGTCATGCCGTCCATGTCGGACATGCTGGTGTGCAGGTGCAGCTCCACCCGCTTTTCCAGGGCGTCATCCACCACCTTTACCAGCTCCACCGTGGCGATGGCCCGGGGGCGCATGACGTTTTCCCGGTCGTACTTGTCGTACTCCATCTCCCCGCGGACCAGCAAAGCCGTGCCCGCCTTGAGCTTGTCCAAAGCCTGGCACTCCCGGGCGTCCTGGATGATTTTCAAGGTGGTGGAGCCGGTGTAGTCGGTGATGTCGATGGAGTAGATTTTCCGGGCTTTGTCCCGGGTCTCCTTGCTCTCCACGGAGAAAATCTCCCCCCAGACCACCAGGCTGCCCATATCCAAGGCGGCCTCCCGCAAGGGGGTGATTTTGCCCCGGGGCACCTGGCCCAGCACGGCCTTGGCCGTCTCTGGGATGATGGTGGGCAGCAGGTGCTCCTCGTCCCGCACGCTGACCTGCCGGCGGCTGGCCCGCTCCTGCAAAGCCTCCTCGTACTCCTCCATCTCCCGGACCTCGGCCTCCCGCTGGCGGCGGACCTGCTCGTTGCGGGCCTTCTCCACCAAGGTGCCCTCTCCGGCGTCCACCGAGAGCCTGCCCGCGAACTCCACCGCGCAGGAGACCTGGAACCACTCCTGGATAAGGCTTTCCAGCTTGGCGCCGGTGTTCCGGGCGGCCAAAAGCTCATAGCCTCCGTGGGCCAGGTGGATGGTGAGCTTGCCGCTTTGGTAGACGGCCTTCGCCTGGTTGAAGGTGCCGTTTAAGGTGGCGTCCCGCTCCTTGAGGGCCGCCACCAGCAGGGGCACGCAGTCCCCGGAGAACAGCTCCGGCGGGAAGTGGGGCAGCAGCTTTACCCCGCCCAGGCCAAAGGCGGGACCTTCCAGCACCCGCTCCAGCTTGCGCAGCTCGCTGTACTCCACCAGCTGGGGGAAGCGCACCCCCAGCCGTGCGGAGCGCTCGGCGCGGTTGACGGTGATTTGCACCAGCTCCCCGGCGCGCAGCGCGTCGGAAAAGCTCTCCCCGTTGAGTTCCTTTTGAAAAAATTGTCCCAGTGTGTTCAAGGCGTCTACCCTATCCTTCCCAGATTATAGCTTTTCCACTTCTTCCAGCAGGGCCGGGAGAAGCTGGTCCTCGGGGACCTTGCGCAGGATTTTCCCCTTTTTAAAGAGCAGCCCCTCGCCCTCGCCGCCGGCCACGCCCAAGTCGGCCTCCCGGGCCTCGCCGGGGCCGTTGACCGCACAGCCCATCACCGCCACGGTGATGTCCTTTTGGCAGCCTCGCAGGGCCTCCTCCACCTGGTGGGCCAGGCCGATTAAGTCAATGCGGGTGCGGCCGCAGGTGGGGCAGGAGACAAACTTCACGCCGCCCTTCAGTTCCAGGGCCCGCAGGATGTCCTCCCCGGCGGCCACCTCCTCCACGGGGTCGGCGGTGAGGGACACCCGAATGGTATCCCCAATGCCCCGCTGGAGCAGGCTGCCGATGCCGATGGCGGATTTCACCAGCCCCATGCGGGCGGTGCCGGCCTCTGTCACCCCCAGGTGCAGGGGGTACGGGCACTGCTGGGCCATGAGCTCGTAAGCCCGCACCGTCAAGTCCACCGAGGAGGCCTTTAGGGAGATGACAATGTCCGTAAAGTCGAACTTCTCCAGCAGCGAGACGTGGTACAGGGCGCTCTCCACCAGGGCCTCCGGGGTGGGAGAGCCGTACTTTGCCAGGATGTGCTTTTCCAAGGAGCCGGAATTGACCCCGATGCGGATGGGGATGTTCTTCCGGCGGCAGGCGTCGGCCACGGCCTTCACCCGGCTGTCGTCCCCGATGTTGCCGGGGTTGATGCGGATTTTATCGATGCCCGCGGCCACGGCCTCCAGGGCCAGCTTGTAGTCAAAGTGGATGTCCGCCACCAGGGGGATGGACACCCTCTCCTTGATGGCGGGGATGAGGGCCACGGCCTCTTTGTTGGGGATGGCCGCCCGCAGGATTTGGCACCCTGCCCGCTCCAGGCGCAGGGCCTGCTCCACGCTGCCCTGGATGTCTGTGGAGGGCACATTGAGCATGGACTGCACGGTGATGGGCGCGCCGCCTCCAATGGCCACGCCCCCGGCCATCACTTGTTTTGAACTTCTCCGTTGCATACAGTTCCCCTTTCCCTATCTTTCAAAAAGGGAGGCCCGGCTGCCGGGCCCCCTGGTTTGTTCGCTATCCTTGGACAATGCGGAAAATATCGTGAAAGGCGATGACCACTGTCAGCCCGATAAACAGAACGAAACCCACCGCGTGGACATAGCCCTCGTATTTGGCGGGGACGGGGTGGCGGGTGACGCCCTCCCAGAGGAGGAACAGCAGCCGCCCGCCGTCCAACGCGGGCAGCGGCAGCAAATTGACAATGCCCAGGTTGACGGTGAACATCACAATCATCAGCAGGATGTTGAGCACCGCCTGGCCGAAACCCTGGGCAAGCCCCGCGCTGGCCGCCTGGCCAATGGCCTGGGCCGTGCCGATGGGCCCTGCCACGTCGTTGAGGCCAAAGCGGCCGGTGAACAGGCCCTTTAAAGTCTCCACCACCATGCGGGCCATGGAGAAGGTGTCCGCCGCGGAACGGCGCACCAGGCTTAGGAAGGTGACCGCCTCCGGCTCCACGTAGAAGTCCAGGGACACCATGGAGGAGCCGTCCTCCAGCGTCTGGGAGTGTAAGGCGAAGGTGCCCAAGTCCACCCGCTGGCCGTCCCGGTTCACCACCATGGAGACGGCGTCCGGGTCCGCCAGGGCCAGGGAGAAGGACAAGTCCCTATCGGTGTAGATGGAATAGCCGTCCACCTCCACGATGGTATCCCCCACCTGGGCGCCGGCAGCCTGAAGAGCGGAGCCCTCGGTGAAGCTGGCGATTTGCGTAGTGGCAAACACGTCCTGCTGGCCCAGGACAATCATCATCAGGAAAAAGCCCAGGACGATGTTGAAGATGCCGCCGGCGGCCACCACCAAAAAGCGTTTCCACACCGGCTTGTTGCCAAAGGCCCGGGGGTCGCCGCTGTCCTCGTCCTCGCCCTCCATGGCGCAGTAGCCGCCAATGGGCAGCAGGCGCAGGCTGTACTGGGTCTCCCCTTTTCGAAAGCCAAAGAGCTTAGGCCCCATGCCCAGGGCAAACTCGTTGACACGGATGCCCGAAGCCTTTGCCAGCAGGAAATGTCCCAGCTCGTGAAAGAAAATGATAAAGCCAAAAAACAGAACGCCTATCAGGATGAGTAAAGCCGCCGTCAGAATCTGCAAAGAACCATCTCCTTTAAATCAGTGTGCCGCGCCTGCCACAAAAGCCCGCGCCTCTTTATCCGCTTCCAGAACCGCCTCCAAAGTGACTACGCCGGGGGCCTGGCGGGCCATGGCGGCCTCCACCAGCCGGGGAATGTCCAAAAAGCCGATCTTCCCCTCCAGGAACAGGGCCACGGCCTGCTCGTTGGCGCCGTTGGCGGCGGCAGGCACCAGCCCGCCCCGGCGCAATGCCTCCCGGCACAAGGCCAGGCAGGGGAAGGCATCCTCGTCCGGCGGGCAGAAGGTGAGCGCCCCCAGGGCGCACAAGTCCAGCTCCCCCGCGGGGGAGGGCAGCCGCCTGGGGTAGGTGAGGGCGTACTGGATGGGCACCGCCATATCCGGCAGGCCCAGCTGGGCAATCACCCCATGGTCTTTATATTGAATCATGGAGTGGATGATGCTCTCCCGGTGGACCACCACCTGGATCTTCTCCTCCGGCATATCAAAGAGCCAAGAGGCTTCGATGACCTCCAGGCCCTTGTTCATCAGTGTGGCGGAATCGATGGTGATTTTCGCGCCCATGTCCCAGTTGGGGTGGCGCAGGGCCTGCTCCCGGGTGACGGCTGCCAGCTCCTGCCGCTTTCTGCCGAAGAACGGCCCGCCGGAGGCGGTGAGAATCAGCTTCTCCAAGGCGCCTTTTTCCGGGCAGCCCTGCAAACACTGGAAAATGGCGGAGTGCTCGCTGTCCACCGGCAACATGGCAACGCCGCGGCTGCGGGCTTCCTCCATGACCATGGCACCGCCGGCCACCAAGGTCTCCTTGTTGGCCAGGGCCACCGTCTTGCCCGCCCGGATGGCCGCCAGGGTGGGCTGCAATCCCACCATGCCCACCACCGCGTTGAGGGTGGTTGTGGCGGTTTCCCAGGCGGCGGCTTGACACAGGCCTTCCATGCCGGCCAGGACGGGGATGCCCGTATCCGCCAGGCTTTCCCGCAGCGAGCGGGCGGCGGCCTCCTCAAAGACAGCCACCACAGCCGGGCGGAACTCCCGGGCCTGGGCCTCCAGCACCTGTACGCTGGAGCGGGCCGCCAGGGCCACCACCTGGACCTCCTCCCCCTGGGCGCGGAGGTTGCGCACCACCTCCAGGGCCTGGGTGCCAATGGAGCCGGTGGAGCCCAGCAACGATAGTCGCATCATAGCACACCTCCCAAGTATTATGCGCCCGCCAAGGGGAGATAACTCACCAGCAGGTACACAAAGGGCGCGGTGAAAATCACGCTGTCGAAACGGTCCAGAATGCCGCCGTGTCCGGGGATGACCTGGCCAAAGTCCTTGATGTGGCAGCTGCGCTTAATCAGGGAGAAGCTCAAGTCCCCCAGGATGGACAGAATGGCCCCGAAGAAGCCGATTATCCCCAGCACCAGGTAGCTGGCCCGGGCGGCGCCCTGGTAGTAGAACTCGGTGAAAAGCACGCCGCACAGCAGCATGACAATCACGTTGACCACCACGCCGCCCATGGCGCCCTCCACCGTCTTTTTGGGGCTGATGGTGGGGCACAGCTTGTGCTTGCCGAAGAAGGTGCCCGCAAAATAGGCCCCGGCGTCCGCCACCCAGGCGGAGAGCACGGCGATGAGCACGTAGAACATGCCGTGGTTCTCGCTGAGGTCCCGCAGGGAGACCAAAGTCTGCAAGGCGCTGGGGATGAGCACCACCATGCTGTAGAGCATGCCCACCTCTTTAAAGGTGGTCTCCTGGTGGTAGACGATCATGGCGGAAAAAATCCACAGGGTAAACAGGCAGTAGACTGGGAACTCCCAGTCGTTCTGGCAAAAGGGCACCACGGCGGCGGTGAGCAGAGCCGGGGCGCACAGGAACCACTTGCGCAGCAGCCCCAGGGCCCGGATGAGCTCCAGCACCGCCGTAGCAGAAATAAGCGCCACCACAATGTTCAGCGCCAGCGGGAACGAGCGGTTGAACACAATGACAGCTGCGAAAAAGACAACTAAAATAGCGCCGGATAGAACGCGCTGTTTCATAACAACATCCCTTTTCAGGTTTTTCTTCTCTAAAAAAACGATTTCTCCCAAAAATTGCCGGCAGCAGAGAAAAGGTTGAACAATCCCTGCTACCATACACTGGGGGATTATACCCCCCCAAAGCGCCGTTGGCGCGAGGCGTAAATAGCCAAAGCCTCGTCCAAGTCGCTGGTTTTAAAGTCGGGCCAAAGAATATCGAAGTAGACCAGCTCGGCATAGGCGCTCTGCCACAACAGGAAATTGGAGAGGCGCTCCTCCCCGCTGGGCCGGATAATCAAATCCGGGTCCGGCTGGCCGCCGGTGTAGAGGTACTGGGAGAAGAGCTCCTCGGTGAGCTCCTCGGGGCTTCTGCGGCCCTGCTGCACCTCTTGGGCAAAGCGCTGGGCCGCCCGGGTGATTTCCGCCCGGCCGCCGTAGTTCATGGCCAGGTTCAACACCATGCCTGTCTTGGGGGCCGAGGCCTCCTCTACCTCCTCAATGAGCTGGCGCACCTCCGCCGGGAAGGCGGACACATCCCCGATGAAGCGCACCCGGATGTTCTCGTCCATAAAGTCCCGCAGGGCTTCCTCCAGGTACTCCTTAAACAGGCGCATCAGGCCGCCCACCTCCTCGGCGGGGCGGTTCCAGTTCTCTGTGGAAAAGGCGTAGATGGTCAAGTATTGGATGCCAATGCGCGAGCAATAGCGGGTGATGGTGCGAAAATTGGACGCACCCGCCCGATGGCCGGCGGAACGGGGCAGAAAGCGCTTCTTGGCCCACCTGCCGTTGCCGTCCATGATGATGCCGATGTGGACAGGCAGTTTGCTTTCCACATCCTGTGTTTTGGTTAAGGCCAAGGCCGCGTCCCCCTTTCCGGCTTAGATAGCCATAATCTCCTTCTCTTTCTTCTGGGCGCAGTCCTCGGCGTTTTTCACGTACTTGTCGGTGAGGTCCTGAATCTTCTTTTCGGCCTGCTTCAAATCGTCCTCGGTGATGTCGCCGGCCTTTTTCATCTCCTTCAGCTTCTCAATGGCGTCCCGGCGGATGGCGCGGATGGCCACCTTGGCCTCCTCGCCCAGCTTGGAGACGTCCTTGGTCAGCTCCTTGCGGCGCTCCTCGTTGAGGGGCGGGAACACCAGCCGGATGACCTTGCCGTCGTTCTGGGGGTTCACGCCCAGGTCGGAGGTCTGGATGGCCTTCTCAATGCCCCGCAGCACGCTCATGTCCCAGGGCTGGATGGTGAGCACCCGGGCCTCGGTGACGGAAACAGCCGCCAGCTGGTTGATGGGGGTGGGGGTGTCGTAGTAATTGACCATGATGTGGTCCAGCACGGCGGGGTTGGCCCGGCCCGCGCGGATGGCGGCGTACTCCTCCATCAGGTGGTCGATGCTCTTGTTCATTTTGCTTTCGGCCTTTGCGAATACGTCTTTCATCTCTGCCATGATTGATTCCAGCCTTTCAATAAAATAGAAAATAGAAATAATGGTAGTGCCATGGGTTTTTGTGTTTTTCCAAAGCTTACTGGACCAAGGTGCCCACTTTCTCGCCGGAAACGGCGCGGACAATGTTTTTCGGGTCCTCGATGCTGAACACCAGGAAGGGGATGTTCCTATCCTTGCAGAAGGAGGCGGCGGTCATGTCCATCACGCCCAGGTTCTGGTTGAGCACGTCCATGTAGCTTAAGGTGTCGTACTTTTTGGCGTTGGGGTTTTTCTTGGGGTCGCTGTCGTAGACGCCGTCCACCATGGTGGCCTTGAGGATGACGTCCGCCTCTATCTCCGCCGCCCGCAGGGCAGCGCCGGTATCCGTGGAGAAGAAGGGGTTGCCCGTGCCGCAGCCGAACACAACCACCCGGCCCTTTTCCAGATGGCGCACCGCCCGGTTGCGGATGTAGGGCTCAGCCACCTCCTGCATGGCGATGGCGGTTTGCACCCGTACATCCAGGCCCAGCTGCTCCAGGCCGTCGGCCACGCCCAGGGCGTTGATGACCGTGGCCAGCATGCCCATGTGGTCGGCGCGGGTGCGGTCCATGCTGCCGCTGGAGCGGCCGCGCCAGAAGTTGCCGCCGCCTACCACAATGGCCACTTCCACCCCCATGTCCACAAGTTCCTTGACCGGCTTGCAGATGGCCAGGACTGTGTCAAAATCAATGCCGTGCCCGGCCTTTCCCGCCAGGGACTCGCCGCTGAGCTTGAGCAAAACGCGCTTATATTTCGGTGCCATGGTATCTCTCCCGTTCTACAGATTATATTCGAACTTATTGTACATGAAAACCCCTCGGTTGTAAAGCGTAAAGAGCTTCTTTTCCCCGGGGGAAAACCTTTGCGGCCCCTGGGAAAGCCGAAAAACCGGCGGGGCGTTACAAAAAATTTACATCTTCCCCTGGGGCAGGCGGGCCGCTCTTTGGAGAAGAATGAAAAGTCACGTCCTATTTTTCCGCCGGGCGAGTGTGCTATACTACAGAAAAAGGAGGGAGGACCATGAAAAAGGCCGTTCCATGGCTGCTGCGCCCGGCGCCTATGGGGGTGCTGGGCCTCATCACAGGCTTTCTGGTGAAGATGCTGGACATCCACTGCTACGCCCAGCACTTTGGGGTATCCCTCAGCGACATCTTCTCCCAGGCGGGGGTGTGGGTGGTGATTGGCGTGGCCATCAGCCTGTACAGCCGGGACAACCGCACCGCCATGGCCAATATATTCCTGTTCTGCGCCGGGATGCTGCTGACCTACTACATCACCGCCGAGGTGACAAACTCCATCTACGGCTGGAGCTTTATCAAGCCTGGGCGGCTTTCGCCTGCCTCTCCCCTCTCATGGCCTATCTGGTGCGGCTGACTTTGCGCCCCGGCGCCCTGGCGCTGGTCCTCAAGCTGGGGGTGTTCGCCGGGTATGTGGTGCTGAACCTGCTGCTGGGCAGCTTTCTCCACACCTACGACATCCCCTTCCTGGCGGTGCTGGTGTATTGGCTGTTTGGGAAGAGGTGGGGGAAGGCACGAGAAGAATAAAAAAGAGCGGGCTCCATTTCTGGAACTCGCTCTTTTGTTGTGCTTTTGGAAAGCTTACTTCACCATGCCGGCCACTTCGGCAGCGAAGTCGTCCTGGCGCTTCTCCAGGCCCTCGCCCTTCTCGAAGCGGGTGTAAGCGGCAATCTTGATGTCGCCGCCCAGCTCCTTGGCCACAGACTCGGTGTACTGCTTCACGGTCATGGAGCTATCCTGCACGTAAACCTGGTCCACCAGGCAGATTTCCTTGAAGAACTTGTTCAGACGGCCAGCCACAATCTTCTCGGCGATATTGGCGGGCTTGCCCTCGTCCACAATCTGCTGGGTGAGGATTTCCTTCTCCTTCTCCACGCGCTCGGCGGGGACGGAGGCCTCGTCCAGGTACTCGGCGTTCATAGCGGCAATCTGCATGGCCACGTTGTGGGCATAAGCCTTGAAGCCCTCGGTAGCGGCGATGTCGTCGGTGGTGTCGAACTTCACGATGACGCCGATGCGGCCGCCAGCGTGGACGTAAGAGGTAACAGCGCCCTCATAGCGGGCAAAGCGGCGGATTTTGATGTTCTCGCCGATGGTGAGGATCTTCTCCTTCAGCAGGGCGTCCACAGTCTCCTCGGTGCCGGCAGCCTTGCAGGCCAGCAGGGCCTCCACGTCGGCGGGGTTCTGCTCGATAACGGTGTCGGCGCAGGTCTTGACAAAGGCCTGGAAGTCGGCGTTCTTGGCGACGAAGTCGGTCTCGGCGTTGACCTCGATGACCACGCCCACCTTGCCGTCCTCGCTGACAGTGGCGAAAGCCACGCCCTCGGCGGCGATGCGGCCAGCCTTCTTCACGGAAGCGGCCAGGCCCTTCTCGCGCAGGAAGTCAATGGCCTTTTCCATATCGCCCTCGGAAGCGGTGAGGGCCTTCTTGCAATCCATCATGCCGCAGCCGGTCTTCTCACGAAGGGCGGCGACGTCTTTCGCGGTAAAATTCATGTTGCAACATCCTTTCTCGTACGCCCCCTGGCGGGCCAGCGGGCCAAATCCAATCAGCGTTCCTACCTATTTTTATAGAAAAGGGATTACTCTTCCACGTTGATGTCGCCGGCCTCTTCGGCATCGGCCTCAGCCTCGGCGGCCTCCTTGGCGGCGGCGCCCATCTGGCCCTCGCGGCCCTCGATGATGGCGTCGGCCATAGCGCCGGCAATGAGCTTCACGGCGCGGATGGCGTCATCGTTGCCGGGAATGACATAGTCGATTTCGTCGGGGTCGCAGTTGGTGTCCACGATGGCCACAATCGGAATGCCCAGGTTGCGGGCCTCGGACACGGCGATGCGCTCCTTGCGGGGGTCCACGATGAACAGGGCGCCGGGGTAGGACTTCATGTCCTTAATGCCGCCCAGGAAACGCTCCAGCTTTTCAATCTCCAGCTGCAGCTTGCTGACTTCCTTCTTGGGCAGCAGGTCGAAGGTGCCGTCCTCTTCCATCTTGCGCAGCTGGGCCAGGCGCTGGATGCGGGTGCGGATGGTGGTGAAGTTGGTGAGCATGCCGCCCAGCCAACGGGCGTTTACATAGAAAGCGCCGGCGCGGGTAGCCTCCTCGCGGATGGACTCCTGGGCCTGCTTCTTGGTGCCCACGAACAGGACGCTCTTGCCCTCGGCGGACAGGTCGCGCACGAAGTTGTAGGCCTCCTCCAGCTTCTTCACGGTCTTCTGCAGGTCGATGATATAAATCCCGTTGCGCTCGGTGAAGATGTAGGGAGCCATCTTGGGGTTCCACCGGCGGGTCTGGTGGCCGAAGTGAACACCGGCCTCCAAAAGCTGCTTCATAGATACAACTGCCATTTTACAAATACCTCCTTGGTTTTTACCGCCGCCGCGCTGCAGCTTCGGGGCAGACCTGGGGCTTTCCCAGGCACCAATCCGAGGCGCGGCGTGTGTTTTGCTGAAATATTATAGCACAAGCCCCCGGGAGAAGCAAGCAATTTTTCGCGGGGAACGGGTAAAATCCCGGCGAAATTCCCCCTTTAAAAGCCGATTTTTTCCAGCAGCCTGCCCAAGGCGCTCTGCCGCTGGGCCGGGGCGGGGGCCTCGTACTGCACCAGCACCGTGTCCTCGCCGATGAGGACGATGTCCTTCCAGGGGATGACGAAGTCCGCCTCTCGGCCCAAAAGGCCGAACAGCCGCAGCCTGCCATAGACCACCACGGCGGTGAGCTTTGCCTCTTGGGTGTCCACCTCCGCGTCGCTGACAAAGCCGATGCGGCCGCCATCCTTTACATTGATGACCTCCTTGTCCCGCAGGGAATCTAGCCTGCATGTCATGGCGCCACCTCCTCCCCCTATCCTATGCGGGAAAAACTTGGCCCATCCCTTCTCATTTCCCCCAGGTTGTGCTATACTGGAGAAAAGAGGAAAAAAGCACTGTCTTTTTTAGGAAAGGATGAGAAGCCACATGAACATCTGGCACGACATTTCCCCCAAGCGCATTAAGGCGGACGACTTCTTCGCCGTCATTGAAATCACCAAGGGCGGCAAGGCCAAGTACGAGATGGACAAGGAAACCGGCCTGCTGCGGCTGGACCGGGTGCTGTACACCTCCACCCACTACCCGGCCAACTACGGCTTTATCCCCCGCACCTACGCCAACGACGGCGACCCCCTGGACGTGCTGGTGCTCTGCTCGGAGAACATCATCCCCATGTCCTTGGTGCGGTGCTACCCCATCGGCGTCATCATCATGGACGACGGCGGCAGCGAGGATGAGAAAATCATCGCCATCCCCTTTGACGACCCCACCTACAACAATTACAAGGACATCACCGAGCTGCCCCGGCATATCTTCGACGAGATGCAGCACTTCTTCACGGTGTACAAGCAGCTGGAGGACTCCACCCGCACACAGATCGGCGAGGTAAAAGACCACGAGGCCGCCAAGGCCATCATCTCCTCCTGCCTGGAGCGGTACTTAAACGACTTTTGCCGCTGACTCACCTATCTGAATAAATAGAACGAATAAAACGAAAGGAACCGGCCCCGGAATACAGGGGCTGGTTCCTTTTTTCAGCATTGGTCATGGTAATACTTGCGAATCAAGTCGGGAATGTCTTTGGCCACCACATGGTGTTCAAAGATCTCGTGTTCCCAAATGTAGATTTGAGAGCTGTCCACCTGTCCGTCAGGCAGGACACGGTAGCAGTAGTAGTCCCCGCAGCCGTTCCCGGCGAAAAAGATGTGCCGCGCTACCTTTTCCAAGTATTCCTCGAAGGTGTCGCAGCCGTCCAGAAAGCCAGGAAGCAGCTTGGCATTCTCCATGATCTCTCTTGCAGACCACAGCAGCCAGTGGTCGCCGTTTGTCTCCCGCAGCAGGGCTTTCAGCTCCTGGGGGAAGGGATAGCCCACCGCCGCTTCCGCCTGGGTAATCTCCTCCTCCGGGCATGGCGGCTCCAGATGGGCGTACTCCACCCCCGCTTCTTGGATGCACTGGGATAACAATTCTGTAAACATGGCCAGCTCCTCCCCTTAACAGAATAGTCTCACGGCTTCCCCTTTTGCCGCTAAGTCCCTTCCCCAAACCTAACAAGGCAAGGAGAAACGGCGCTGGAATTTTCCGGCGCCGTTTCTATTTTTCCCGTTCCCAATCCTTGGCACGAAGGGCGTATCGATACAGCAGGGTCCTCCCCCCGGCGGGCGATTCCACCGGCTGGGCGCCTTCCCGGCGAAACCACAGTTTCTCCAGCACACGGGCAGCCCGGCCGGTGTCGATGGTTTCGGCGACGACCTCCCGGGCGGAGAGGGTTTGGAAAGCGTGGCAAAGCAGCGCCCGGCTTGCCTCGGTGGCAAAGCCTTTGCCCCAGGTGTCTCGGCGGAAAAACCACCCCAGCTCCCACACCTGCTCCCCCAGGGGGGAAAACAGCAGGTAGCCCACCAGCTGGCCGGTGGCTTTCTCCACGCAGGCCAAGCCTCCCCGGCGGGCAATGCAGAACTGCTCCAAAAAGGCCTGGGTCTGCGCTGGGGTGTAGGGCGGCTCGGCAAAGGCCATCACCTCCCCATCCCCTAAAATGGCGTGGAGGGCCGGGCCGTCCGCCGGGGTGAAGTCTCGCAGGGTGAGGCGGGGTGTCTCTATCTTCATAGCTCTCCTTTCCATAAGAGAAACCGGTAGGTGTTTTTTCTGGGTTTCTGAAAATTCTTGAATGCCGGTGAAGCCAGTGTTTTCGGGGCTTCCCGGCATTTTCACATACGGAAGACGGTCACGAATGATCCCCTATTTTCTCGGGTTTCTACCATGGAAAGCAGTATGGGAAGTAGTAAAACGATCAGCCCGTAAGCCGCGCCATTTCAGCCATTGCGCTGGCGAAGTCCGCGTGCGCGTAGTAATTCAGCGTCATAGTGATGCTGGCGTGGCCCATGATGTACTGCAACGCCTTCGGGTTCATGCCACGGTTCGCCATATTGGTGCAGAACGTGTGCCGCAGGGTGTGGGGCGTCATGGGCCTCGGCAGCGGCTCCTTGTGGGTTCGGTCGTATTTCTCCGCCAACCCTCGGAACATGTTGTCGTAGCTGTCGCACGTCCTCGGGTTCCCCCTGCCGTTGAGGAACAGGAAGCCGGTGTATCCGTCGATGGTTGGGGACTTCACGCCCGCATTGCGGGCGATCACACGGCGGAACGCCCCGGCGACCTGCTGGCTCATGGGGATGCGCCGGTACCCGCTCTCGGTCTTGGGCGGGGCGATGTAGCAGCCTCGCTTCTTGCCCCGCAGCAGTTGGTGGTCCACGTTGACCGCCATGGCGTCGAAGTCGATGTCCGGCTCGGTCAGCCCGCACAGTTCGGAGATGCGAAGCCCGGTGCCGAGCAGGATGGTGAGATCGTCCGTGTATTTCCCGTACACCTTGTCGCCCCGCATGAAGTCCAGCAGGCTTTCCGTCTGCGCGGGGGTGAGCGGGACTTTGGGCGTGGTGTCGTCCTCGATGACCTCGTTCAGCCGGAAACCGAAGGGGTTGCGGCGGATGAAGTCGTTCTGTACGGCGGTGTGGAACGCGGCGTTGAGGGCGCGTTTCCCGTGCCCGATGGTCTGGTAGGCCATCCCGTTCTCCTTCATGCGGACGGCCCACGCCTTCGCGTCGCAGGGCCTCACGTTCCCGATGGGCATGGCCCCGAGGGGGTCTTCCTTCAGCTTGCGCATGAACCATTCCCGCCCGGCCTTGGTGCCGTCGCGCACGTTGCCGCGCTGGGTGGTCTCCAAGCCGTAGAGCTGTGCGACGGTCATCCTGCCGCCCAGATGGTCGATGCCGTCCTCACGGTCGCGCCGTATGGCCTCCTCCTTCTCACGGAGGGAGGGGCCTGCGCGTTTCCCGGCGGGGACCGGATCGGTGGGGGTCAGCTTCCATGAGTACACATACTGGGGTTTTCCATAGGGGTCTGTGTATTTGAACGCATATCTTCCGTCTTTTCTCTGGCTCTCTCCCGTCCGCAGGACTCTGTTCCTGCGGTCGCGTCGTTTTATTGACATGCAGATGCTCCTTTCCGACATGGAAAGAGCCTTGATATGCCAAACGTATTATAGCATATCCAAGGCCCTTTTGAAAGATTTGATTGTTTAGATCGCGTTCGTTAGATTGCGTCGGTCGCGTCGATCATCCGCTCGAAGATGCGGCGCTTGATCTGGATGCGGTTGCCGTTCATCACGACCCATTCGGGCGTGGGCACGGCCTCGGCCATGCGCCGCAGCTTGTTCTCGCCGATGCGGAAATACCTTGCTGCCTCCTCGACGGTGAGGGTGTATTTCTCCCAGATCGGTATGTCCCTGTCCATTCCTGCCACCTCCCTTCCTCCCGGCAAGACACAATACTATGTAGCATCATTGCTATCATACTGTTTTGCTGGGTTTATGGCTTGAAGTGGAGCATGGCGGCGAGAAGCCTGCCCTGCATCTCGGTCTTCATCTGCGTGTCCACGCCGTATTCGGTGTGGCCGCCCTCATCCACGAAGGCGTGTGTGCACAGCCCGTCGATGGCGGAGTCGAAGTGTTCCAGCACCTCCTCGGCGGCAACGGGGTCCCCGTGGGTGGCGGCGACCACGGTTTCGTAGGTCATTGCCCGCACCTCCCTTCCAGCAGGCCGCGCAGGAGCCGCAGCGCGGCGTTCCGGCGGAACTGGACCGTGGACCGGGGGATGCCGAGATGGGTGCCGATCCTGCCGTCCGGCCATTCGGCGAAGTAATGGAGCAGGACGATGGCCTGTCCGTCCGCGTCCAAGGCCCGGATGGCGTCGGCCATGTCCGGATCGGCCACCGTCACGCCCACGCCGCCCACGTCGAACAGCGACTCGAAGCAGTGCCCGCAGGCGGGGCATGTGAGCCGGTTCAGCTCGCTCTCCCTCATGTCGCAGAACAGACGGACGCGCTTGGCCCGCCTCTCCTGCCTTCGGGCGATGTCCTTCCTCGCGTTGAGCAGGGATTTCCAGCAGTAGGTGCAGAACATCCGCACCGTGGCCTCCTGTTCCTCCTTGCTTTTTTCATAGTTTGCTATCATGGCAGTTTGCCTCCTTTCTATCTTTCATCGTAAGACACGAAAGGAAGGGGGCTGCCTGCCAAGAAAAGAGGCGGTAAACGGCGGTTTAGCGCCGGATTCAGTCTTTTTCCCGGATGCCCAGCCGTTCCTCCATGGAGCGGCGCATGAGCGCGGCCTTGGAGCGGCGGCGGGAGGCTCCGGTGAACTCGATGGGATAGCAGCGTTCGGTGATCCGGTCGAAGATGCGCTGCCATGGGCTTGAGGCGGATGGCTGGTAGATGTCCTTGAGGGGAATGTTGGTGGTGATGACCATGGGCTTGCCGGACCGGTAGCGCCCGTCGATAACGTTGTACACATGGCCCAGCATGTATTCGGTGCAGCGTTCCGCGCCAAGGTCCTCGATGAGCAGCAGGTCTCGATTCAGGATGCGGTCGAGGTTGGCGCGGCGGTCCGCGAAGGAGGATTCCATCAGCGAGGCGATGCCCGCGATGTCGGTCTGGTAGGCGGAGAAGCCGAGGTCGATGACGGCGTTGGCGATGCAGGAGGCCATGAAGGTCTTGCCGGTGCCCACGCCGCCCCACAGGAGCAGTCCGCCGGGGTCGGACGGGTCGAAGGTCTCCGCGTAGCGTTTGCACAGCTCCGACTGGCGCGGGGTGCGCCCGTCATCCGTGGCGAAGGTGCAGTCTCGGAGGAAGGGGCTGCCGTGGAAGCAGGCGTCCCGGAGCCGCTTGGCGCGTTCCGCCGCCTTCCTGAGCCGTTCCTGCTCCTCCCGTTCCCGCTGCTCCCGCAGATCGCATTCGCACAGGACTCGCACGATGCGCTCCTTCCCGCCGAACAGGTCCATAGCAGGCAGCCTCCGCTCCTTGGGCTGGCCGCAGCGCCCGCAGACCAGCAGGCCGGTTTCGTCCCGGTGGTCCTCCCCCGGCACAACATGCTGCTGTTTCTCCTCCATGTGATCCACTCCTTTCCAAGTCAGTAGAGGCCCGCGTCGAGCATGTCCTGCGCCACGCTGCGGTCCACCTTGTTGTCCTTCATGATCTGCTCCACCGTGGGCACCTCACGCCCAAGGTCGGGTGCTGGGGCCATGGATGGCGCTGGCAGTTCGTGCTTGGCCCATGTGCGGGCCATGCGCTGCCAGTCGTCCAACGGCTTGCCCGTCTTCGTGGCCCAGCCGTGCCGCTCGAACCAGTCGAAGAACCGCTGCGGGTCGATGGGCAGGCGCTCCGCGTGGATGAAGGCCGTGACCTCCTCCAATGAGGGCCGTACCGCCCGTTTTGATGGGTGCCCATTCTTTTTGTCCCCAGCTGTAGCTGTAGATGTATTATCTATATCTATATCTAATTCTTCATCTTTACCGGGATTTTGGGCACCCTCCCGGAGGCCAGTGTTTCCAAGGGTTTCCGGGGTGCCCACAGGGGTGCCCGGTTGGGTGCCCATGGGCAGGGGTGGGCAGCCCATTTGGGCGCCCAAGTGGGCACCTTTTTGGGCAGGGGTGGGCACCCCTGCTTGGGCATTTCCTTGGGCGGGCAGCCCACGGTAGGTCTTGAGGTAGCGCTGGACCGAGCTGCGGGGCACGCCCGTCTCCCGTGCGATCTGCACCTGCGAGGCGTCCGGATGGGCGGCGAAGTATTCGTGGACCACCTGCTCCCGGCTTTTCTTCGGCTGGGCGGCTTCCAGCCGCTTGGCCTCCCTGCGGGCCTCAAGCCTGCGCAGACGCTCTTCGTCCACGATCCGATCCCAGTCCGATATTACGTAGACGCCATCCACCGCCTCGATCATGCCGAGCCGTTCGTAGGTGTGCAGGGCGAGGCGCACGGTGGTCAGGGATTCGTTCACGATGCCCGCGATGATCTCCTCGTTCAACGGCATCTCGGATTCCTTGCGTCCAGTGCGCAGCACGAACCTGCCGCCGGTGTTCTGCCCGCCCACGAGGGCGACCAGCTTGAACCAAATGGCGATCATGGTGTTGGACTCCGGCATGGTCTCGATGACCTTCACACGGGGGTCATCGAAGAAATCGAGATGGAATTTCACCCATGTGAGCTTCATCGCGCGGCCCCTTCCGTCTCCGAAGGGACCGCACCGAACCGGTCCAGCACCGACAGGGCGTAGTGTGTGGCCTGCGGCGGGTTGTGGGTGATCCGGCACAGCTCCTCCTCGGTGAGCGTCCTGCCGTCCTCGCAGCGGAGGAGGTAGGCCCCATCCCCATCCATGTCCATCGCCCGGACGCGGAGGAACAGGAACCGTATCCACAGGCAGATGATCGTGTCCCCCGAGGGCATGGCCTCGATGACCTTCACGCGGGCGTCATCGAAGAAGTCCAACGGGAACCGGACGCAGTACTCCTCGTCCTTCATGTTCCGCTCCTTTCCTGCCATCACAACAGAAACCTATATTGCTATCTTTCTACATTACTTCATGGGGTGGATGGCAAGGCCCCGGAAACGACACGCCGGGTGCCGTGCCTCCTGCCAAAGGCCGGTGAATCACGGGGTAAACCGTTGTATGATGGAGGGGTCCTTTCTTTTGGATTGGGTTCCAACTCAAAAAGGATCGAAGCCCACCGATGCTTCCGCGCCGGTGGGCTTCGTCCCCCTCGTAATACCGCTCAGTTCCACCCCTGCTGGGGCTGCCACGACTCCCCCTGCGGGGTCCACGGCGTATCCTGAGTCTCGTTGTCATCGCCGTCCACCGTCACGGAATCCGTATCGGGGATGGCCGGACCGTCCGAATCCGATGGAGCGGAATCCCCGCTATCTTCCGTCCCGTTCGGCTCTGTGGCGGGCGTATCCTCCTGCGGGGCGTCCGTATCCGTCTGCTGTGCATCCTGCTTCGCCTCCGCAGCCAACCCGCGACGGAAGGCGAGCAGCGCGTCGTGCGCCTCCTCCGGGGTGCGCTCCGGGCCGACCAGCAGGGTCTGCATCTCCCCGGCGTGATCCAGAAGCCATTCCCGCAGCGCATCGAGGTCGAGCCGGGTCCAGTCGCACCCGGTCACCGTGAGCAGGGTCGCGCCGATCTCCTGCGTGAGGGCGGTGCGCCATTCGCGGGCCTGCTTCTGCTCCCGCGCCAAAGCCTCCCTCTTGTCGAGCTGGGCCTGTTTGATCTGCTCCTTCAGTTCGGCGATGTACTGTTCCAGTTCGCCGCTGGATTTCGTCTTTCTTGGCTTCATGGGCCTGTCCTTTCGTGTAACGGTATATCGGTACCCATTTTGTCACAAGCCATGCACAGGCACCGCCCGGCGGCGGTGTCCTTTGGATACCGGTGACGGTAAAATGGAGACGGCATATTCCTTGCAATCAGGCGAAAGGAGACGGGAAAATGACTGGATTCGACCCCGGAAAACAGACGACGGAATACGGTCAACTGGACACGCTGCTGACGGACGGTCAGACGCCCGGCAGCGGTGCGGATGATCTGTTCCTCAACATGCTCGACCAGTACGATTCGGTGACCGGTCGTGACGGCTACCGGAATCAGGAGGAAATGGTGGGCGAGCTGCTGGACGCCCTGAACCGGCGGCTGAACCCCATCGGACTGGACGCCACCCGCAGCGGCGTCGTGTACTGCAATGCGGGCGGCGCTCCCGACCTGCACGAGGTGGTCGGCGCGGTGGAGGCGTTCATGGAACAGGACTGGAACGAGATTTTGGAGCAACATGCCGACTGGGACATCGCAGATCATGCGTGGTGGATGCTGAAGGACTACAACCTCGAACACGGCAACGGCAGGGTCCATCTACAGGACGGGCGGCTGTCCGTCACCATGGAGGCACCTAACCACACGACCATCAACCTGAACGTCCCCGTCATGAAATCCGACGAGGAGACCATCGGGAACCTCAAAACGGAGATGATCGACCGGATGAGCCGCTTCACTGCGGACGCGGAGTTCGACAAGCTGTGGTCCCCGGAGTTCGCCGAACACAACGGGGTCACCCCCAGTGGATTCATGAAGATGTTGAAGGAGGACGAAACCTACTTCCACGCCGCAGGATTCCAGATGTACATGGACACCCGGCCAGCCCTCCGGGAGCTTTGGTACAGCGATGCACAGATTGAAGGCATCAATTATACCGAAGGCTACCGGCAGACCATCGACGCGGATCAGGTCATGCAGGACGGCAGACCCGCATACGATATGTACCTGTTCACGGTAGACAAGTCCACTGGGGATTCCACTGTACCGGAATATGTGCAGTACGAGATAACTCCCGTGGAGATGGAGACTTTCATTACCGGTGAGTTCGAGGACCCCGATCACGCCAACCGGGAAAAGCCTGTCGAGGAGCAGTCCCCGGCTCTTAGCGGCAAGGAACAGTCGTATAGTCTCGCCTCGGAGGCCCGCAGCGTAAGTCTTGCCGCAGGGGACCTCAGCCATCTGCCCCTCATTCAGGAATACGAAGACCGCACCCATCCGACGGATCGCTGATACGGCGGAATCATGCAAGCACCTCCGGCACCTGCATCCGCTGGCTGGGGGTGCTTCGCTTTCAAGGAAAGGAACATGGATGACGCCTGCTGAGAACAAGGCCCTGCGGGAGAGCATGGGCCTCACCCTGAAATGGCTGGCGACCCGGTGGGGTGTGACGGTGCAGAGCGTGAAACGCTGGGAGGGCAGCCGCACCCCACCCCCGCAGATCGCCAAGGACATGCTGGACCTCAAAAGGAAGTTCGACGCCGACGTGCAACGCCTCGTGGAGAACGGCGACGAGGTCGTGGAAGTGCCCCGGCGCGACCGGGACTGCACCGGCTCCGAACAGTCCGCCGCATGGGCGCGGGCCGTCGCCCAGCGTGCCAAGGAACAACGCGGACTCACCATGGAGTTCCGGGACGCCAACGATGCGGAAAAACGGTAGTAATACTACAACGAAAGGAATGGAACATGTATTCGGAACACGACTACGCGGAGTGCAGCCTGCCCAACGGCAAGGAAGCTGTGTTTTACTACAGCCCCTCCTGTTCGATCGATAATAGGAAAAGCTATCTCCTAGAGGTAAGGGATCGCGGCAGGACGCTGATGACATTTGATTTCGTGATGCTATGCAATCTGCTGTACATGCAGAGCAGTCTGACGCACAGCAGTTTGAAGGAAATGTCTCCATGGAAGGTCATCGAGGACGCGAACGGCAATTGGAGGGTCTGCTGCGGAACAGACGCAATGAGGCGTGCCATGGAAGAGCAGGGCGTGAAAGACATCAAAGGCGAACTGACCTGCGAGGAACTGAAAGACCTGTATGAGGCATTGGAATGTCTGGACGTGGAGGACAGCAAACCAGACACCGAGGGCAAATGGATATACCCCGCCATGATACACCCGGACGACTCCGAATGGGTCTGGCGGGGAACTGTCGGACGATGCAATAGTCGAGACATCCCGGAAGAACTCGTTGCGTGCAACATGCAATACCCGAACGGTTGAATCGCTCCATGGCCGAAGGTACGGGATGAAACCCGATGGGAAAGCCCTCCGCGCTTCGCGCTCCGGTCTGCTTTCCCTCGGGCCTAAACCGGGGCCGATCTTCCCGTGGCGTGAACGGCAGGGGTGGACAGGCAGGCGGACATAATACCGGAGGACACACCCAACTATCTACCCACATTCTTATTCTTCTATTATGATAGAATGATAGTAAACGGGAAAGGAGCGTGCATGGTGGTTTGGCTGCGGAAAATCGAATGGAGGATCAAGGATGCGCTTCAATCTCTCCGGGGGCGGATAGGCCGGAGCCTGTTCGACGCATTGAAGGGCCTCGCCAGCATCCAATACAGGATTCTGACCATGATCTCCTCGATACCGCCGGTGGCGATGTATCTAGTCCTCGGCGTATCCCTCGTGGCGTATCTGATTCTGGGATGCGAATAAAGCAAAATGTCATTACATCTTGCTATCATGATAGCATTCCATAGATCGATAAGGAAAGGAACCAAGATGACGGACAAGAACGTGATCGGGGATACCGCCCCGGAGGGAGACATCCCCGAGGACAACGCCAAGGCTGCCGACGGTAGCGGCTGGAAGCAGTGGAGTCTGATAAAACGGTTCAGGTTCGTCTGGAACGGCAAATTCATCATGTCCGGCGCGGACGAGTGGAGGCACGCTGGCTGGCGGAGGCGGAGCTGGATTATCCTGAAGGCCACGGTGTATCTCGCGTTTCTCTATTTCACGATCGGGGCCATCGTGGATGCGGTGGCGGCGATGCTCCTGTCTCTCTGGATGCTGCTGGCCTGATCCCATGGGCCATGCGGATTGGCCCGCAGCGTGGTATCATGGAATTGCAGTGCTCCTGCATATGGTTGATGTGATGAAGGCCCCCGGTTCGTCCGGGGGCCTTTCCGTATCTGCGACACGCCACTTCCGCCGTCTCACTATTATGCTACAATGATAGTATCCAACAAGGAAAGGACGTGGCAATGGAAACCCTCTACTTCGACGGCAAGCCGGTCAGCATCACCCTCACCGGCCTTGAGAAAAAGCTGGCACGGACCATCCTCGATCTCTCGGCGGGCGAGGACGGCTTCGAGCTGTACAACAACGATGTGGCATTGTTCGAGCAGGACCCCGGTGAGCCGGTCTTCGGCTGCAACTTCGAGCGCGTCGAACACATCGAGTGGAAGGATCGCAGGCAGCTCGGCGCTCTGCTCACCTCCCTCGAAAAGAAGCACGTCCTCTACGTGGAGGAGGACCCCCACGACGGCAATGGCATCTGGTACTGCCACAAGGTCCTGAAGGCGCTGGCAGTCTGAATCATCAACCGCCCGGCCCTGCGGGGCCGGGCCTCCATACAGTGAAGGAGAACGGCAATGTCGGATTATCTGGTCAGGGTGGCGATCACCGGGATCGTGGAGCACATCGCCCCCGGCTGCTGGGCCACGTCCATCACCTTCACCAAGAGCATCATCGTGGAGCAGGAGCAGAGAAACAGCATCATCGGCCTGTGCGACATGCTCCGGCACATGAAGGAGAGCGCGTATCACACCGCAGTCAGTACGCTCACCAACGCGGACGGCTTTCTGTTCGAGTTCGCCTGCGCCGATCCCACCGTCATCGCCGACTGGTTCCGTCAGGCCGGGATCGACTGGCCCGGCAATGAGTTCCCCTGCATCGCCGGTGACTCCGCCGTGCAGATCAGCGTCGGACGCTACGGACGCTGCTGAAAGGCCGCACTTTCGGCCCCGGTGTGATGCCGGGGCCTTTTCGTGTCAGCGACACGTCACCGCTGTCTTACTATCATACTACAATAACAGTATCCAACAAGGATAGAAACCGAAGGAGGACTGACATGGGACTCGACCAAGACCTGTACGCCCTGTATGACAACGGGGTTGAATGCTGTATTGAAATGTACAGAAAGAATTATCTGCTCCGGAGCTGCATCCGTACGCTCGTCCCATCCTACATGGACAACGGCGACACCATCATGAGCCGTGAGGACATTTACAACGTCATGCACGCGCTCGAACAATGGCGACGCGACGGCAACGGACCGACGGTGGACACGCCCGATTGCTGGTACAAGCAGCTTCTCAGCTTCGACAACGCGGAAAGCCCGTGGACGTTCGAGGAACAGCAGGAGCAGGCGCTGACGAGCCTGCGCAAGGCGCTCTCGCACGGAACCACCCGATTCCGATACTGGGAAAGCTACTGAACCCCCTTGCCCGGCACATCGCGAGGGATGTTCTCGTGGAGATACATAAAAGGAAGGATCGGAAATGAAGAGCAAGGACGGCACCGATGAAACCGAGGACACGGATGGAGAGGAGTCGGACGGGTTGACCGTTTGGGGTCTTCTTTGGCGCTTGGCCCTTTTTGCCCTCATTGGCGGAACGATTGTGTGCGGGATTGCCTACGGGACGGCGGCGCTCCTCTCGTGGGGCGTGCCGCACATCGAGGCCCTCATGAGCTGGATGGGTGAGAACCCCAGACAGGCCAAAGGGATCGGAGCTTTCCTGTTTGTCGTCGTCACATATGCTTTTATGCAATTTCACGATGACAATAAATGGTGATCTACGGCGGCAGTATGGCAACCTGTGATGATGGCCTCCGGCGTCTGCCGGGGGCCTTTCCTTATCCGCGACACACCGCCCTTCCCGTCTTACTATTATGCTACAATGATAGTATCCAATAAGGATAGGGCACCGCCCATCAACCTCGGCAAGGAGCGAAAATGATTAAGGAACAGGCCATCGACACCCTCACCCTCGGCAACGTCAGCGTCACCGAGACCGAGTACTGCGGCGGCAGGGTCGCGGTCATGGCCTCGGACGGCATCTACCATTGGTGCGATCTTTGCGGCAAGGCCGTGGTCGCCTGCACGCACGACCGCCGGTACGCCTACGACACGGATGCACGGCTTTACGGCGACGACTACGAGACCAGAAAGCGCCGCCAGCTCACCCCGGAGGAAGCCTACTGGTACATCTACGACGGCCGGTCCGACCGATTCACGAACGTAGGCGAGAACGCCAGAATGCCGGAGGTGCGAATTGAGGGTGTAGTCCGAGGCACCCATTGAGGAAAGGAAGAAAAATGAGTGGAATGGGAGCCATGGTGGTCTCGGCGCTGTTGGAAGGCCTCGTCTCCGTCTCGCCCTTCGTCATCGGAGGGATGCTGGTGGTGGCCGCTGAGGCCATCCGCCAAGTCCGAAGGTTCGGTGCCCATGGTGCTTTGCACAGGGCGCTCCGCAACCTGTCGGACCCGGCGCAGGACCCGCAATGGCATCGCATGGCGGAATGAACCGCCCACATGGTGGAAATTGAGAACCGAATGCCCCGGCCTTCGGGCCGGGGCCGTCCCTATGGAAGGAGGACACGATGGTGGTGATGGATGGCGAGGGCAGCGTGACGTGGATCACGGTGGAATACGATGCGAGGAACCGTGAATGGGAGGCCCGGTGCGAGGGCCATGCGTTCAGGTATCCGCTGGACCGCTGCGCATCGGAGTCCACGGCGGCTCGGAAAGCGCTGCGCGAAAGGTACCATCCCGAAGGGCTGCGCGTGAAGGTGGACCGGCTGGAATCCCACAAGCATCACGGAATGGACCTGTGGGACTTCAAGGCACGGTTCCACGTGCGCTGATTTCGGCGTTTCTTTGACCCCGGCGATCCGCCGGGGTCTTTCCGTATCCGCGACACGCGCCCGACCCAGTCCTGCTACCTTGCTACAATGATAGTATTCCATAAAGAAAGGAACCAAGATGGACCGCTATCACGAATCGACCACCACCGTCACCAAGGAGGCCGCCCAACGGCTCGTGGACGAACACAAGGCCCGCGTGTGGAGGAACCCCCGCAGCGGCGTCACCCGCTACTATCTGAACGGGGACGCCTTGGAGGACCTTATCGGCCTCGATGTGGAGTTCTACAAGTCCGGCAACGTACGCTGCTGCTCCTACATCGACGCAGACGGCGAAGTGGTGCGCGTCGCCAACTCCCGCGCCTACAACCGCTGGACCAAAACCTTCATCGAGAACGGCAGGGTCTACACAGAGTGGGCACCCTACGGCGCAAACATCGCCGAACTGATCGCCCGCAACATCACCAAGGCCGCTGAGCCGGAGGCCGAAACCGAGGAGTGCGGCGAGGAAATCGACAACGCCTCCAAACTCAACGTCGGCGATATTGTTATTAGGTCAGGCGACACCGTAGTCGTGACCGAAGTCGTCAACTCCGAGATATTCCGCTATCGCGTCATCGAGGCCCGCGACCCCCGCACAATCGGAGCCAAAGGCGGGCGCAACGTCAAGCTCGGCCCCGTCCGCCGCATCCGCAGGGTCGTCAAAGATGAACAGTCAGAGGAGGAACAGGGATGAGCCAACGTCGAAAACTAACCAAAGATGAGCGCATAGCGGTTTATGAGAAGATGAACGGCCATTGCGCCTATTGCGGATGTGAGTTGGAGTATAAGGATATGCAGGTTGACCATGTTGTTCCTATCAATGGCTGCTTGAAGCAAGGTGAAGATACTTTGGGCAATATGCTGCCCGCCTGTAGGAGCTGCAACCACTATAAAAGCAAATCCACCTTAGAAGGATTCCGCAAGATGGTAGAAAATATGCCAGACGTTCTCATGCGTGACAGCGTTACCTATAAGAATGCTGTTCGCTTTGGTCTGGTCACTCCTACTCCACATCCAGTCAAATTCTATTTTGAGCAGTTATTCATCGAAAAGCGCGGCGAGGAGATTCGGGTGATGCCGGTGAACGAACGGAGGAGAACAAATGACAAGTGACGAATTTCTTGCGACACTCCCCGGCATCCTGCTCATCGCGGGCATCGCCGTGAACATCTTGTGGGAAGATTTTGGGGAAGAACTGAAGAGAAGGAAAACGATGACTAAAGAAGGACGGAAACAAGACAATCCTATTTTCTATTTGGTCGTGAGCTTTAAGGTGATGATAACTATTTTCATAGTGCTCGGAATTGAAGCTATGGTCTTCATGGTCTTCACGAAATAGTTCTTCCAGCCCTTGTCTTGGCAGGATCGCCCCTTGGGGGCGTGCTGAGAATGGAGGCCCACATTCCTGTGTTGCTGCCTTGATAGCAAGATGTGAATGTGGTGTGCAGAACATGAAGAAGCCATTATTCTATCAAAATAGCTTGCTACACTGGTGGGTGTACGGCAAGGCGAAAGGAGTTCCCGATGGATGCAGGGCATGGTGAATGCGGCCTGTTCGACGCCTTCGACATCTACGACAGGGCGCGGCCCTTCTTCCGGGGGCGGGACGCCTACTCGTATGCGTCCGGGTTCGCCGCCGCCATGGAGGGTATGGGGTATCGGATCGAATGGTGCCATGAGGAAGGCATGGCCCTGCGGATCGATGCCGTCACCCGTGAGGAGCGTGATGCGGACGGATGCCTGCGCACCGTCGGCATCACAAAGGAGGGCAACCTGCTGCTCGATGCGCTCCGTGTGCGCCTCGTGCATGTGGGGGACCGGTTCGGTGACGGCCTCTCCTATATATACAGTCTTGAAGACTGCCGGATTCACGGCGGGTTCCTCCCCATGGTGGAGTTCCGCGACATGACGGCGGCGTTCCGGCAGCATCCCTCCCCGGAAGGCCGGTTCCTCGCCTGCTACTATGCGGACACCCTGCTCAACCGCAGCGTCTCCTGCTGGAACACTCCGTTGCAGACCGCCGCTACGCCTTGGGAATCGGATGCGTGGCAGCGCCGGTATGTATATGACTGGTTGGAGCAGCGTCTGGACGCGCAGGGTTACGACTGGCGTTCGCACCCCATGGATGGGGACGATGATTTTCGGGAGCCGGAAGACCGGTGACCATATATATAAGGAACAGGAGCAGATTATGAGCATCAACAGGGTGAGCATCGCCGGGTATTTGACGCGGGACGCGGAGCTTCGCACCGTGAACAGCGATCTTTCCGTCCTCGGTTTCACCGTTGCCATCAACGAGAAGCGCAAGGACCGGGGGAGCGGACAGTATGTGGACGCTCCCGTGTTCGTCCGCTGCGCGGTGTTCGGACAGCGGGCCGAGCATCTTGCCCGGTACATGACCAAGGGCACGAAGCTGATGATCGACGGCAGGCTGCACTACTCCTCCTACATGAAGGATGATGAACAGCGTTCCTCCCTGAGCGTCGTCGTGGATCAGTTGGAGTTCGGGAACGTGAAGCCACGGGAGGAGAACGCTATGCCGCAGGAGCAGACGGCGGCACCGGCGTCCCCAGCTACCACCGATTCGGACTTCTACGATGAGGACGTGTGGGAGCAGACCGGATTATGCTGAGTTTCATCCTCATCATCGCGTTCACCGTCGTCTGGTATGCGCTGCTGGTCTTCATCGCTTGGGCGGCGGGCGGTATCGTGGCCGCAATCATCGTGGCACTGCTCATCCCCATCGTCCTGATCTTCTGTGTGGCGATGGGTAGGGCTGCCGAACTCGGCGACCGTCTTCAAATGAAATTCAAGAAAGGACACTGATTATTATGTATACGATTCTGTTGCTGAATCAGAAGGGCGGGGTCGGCAAGACGACCATCGCCGACGAGTTGGCGTTCGCGTTCGAGCGGCGCGGCATGACCGTGGCGTTCGTGTCCACGGACCCGCAGGGCGGCAATGTGCATGAGGTGTGCGACGACCCGGACTATGCGGAGTCCTGCGATTTCCAGATCGTGGACACGGCTGGCGTTTTGAAGAACGGCATGGACGACTGGTGCCGCGCGGCTGACATGATTCTTGTGCCCATGCTTCCCAGCACCCGTGATGTGGAGCCGACCATGCGCACGTTGGAGATCGCCGCCGCATCGAAGACGCAGGCGAAGACCTTCATCATCCTGAACTGTTTCTATGCGTTTGGTCGTTTGGATCGTGACCTTGTGGAGTATCTTGGCAGCGAGAACATTCCGGTGATGGCGAAGATTCCCCGCGCGGTCGCATTGGCGCAGGCCGCTGCGGAGGGCAAGTCGGTTGCGGAGTATGCGCCGCGCAGCCATGCGGTCCCCGCATTTGAATTGTTGGCAGATGACATTCTGGCTGAAAAGGAGAAGCACAATGACTAACGCATTCATGGCGTCCGCGAACAAGGCCAAGCGGGAGCAGCAGGACATCCAGACACCGCACACGGACAGCGATGATCTGAAGGTCATCAACATCCGCATTCCGGCTGACCTTCATTACAAGGCGAACCTGCACAGGGTGCAGACCGGTGAGAGCGTCACCGCGCTCGTCCAGCGTCTCCTGCGCGAGGAACTGGGATGATGGACGCCGGGTTCTGGCTCGGCGTCGCCACACCGTTCGCCGTGCTGATCCTGTTCGGCGTCACCCGCCTGCTGCTTCGTGCGATGGCGACGCTGATGCGCCTGCTGAACCGGAAGGTCCACGACCGGTTCATGCACAGGTATGTGTTTTATGACGAGATCGGCGCGAACGGCAATGTGAACCATGAGCGGAACGCCCGCGAGCTGGCGGATGTGTTCGCCGCCGCTCCGGGTTTCCGCAAGTTCGTGATCGGCCCATGGCAGATCGCCGTCTGCCGCGACTACCGGAGCGACAGGAAAAGGAGAACGCAATGAGCGTGAACGCATACCAGCCGGTGCTGGACCCGGCGTCATCCGGGCGCATGTTCTGGTTCGACAAGCATGATACGCGCGTCCTGTTCGGGGACATCCGCGACGAGAGCTGGGAGCTGTGCGACGGACGACGGTTCGACGTGAAGCCGGACATGGAGATGGACTACCGGGACCTGCCGTTCCCCGATGGCACGTTCCGCATGGTCGTCCTCGATCCTCCCCACCTTCGTCACGTCGGGGAGAACGCCTACATGGCGAAGAAATACGGTGCCTTGGACCCGGAGACGTGGCAGGAGGATTTGCGCCTCATGTTCCGTGAATGCTTCCGCGTGCTGAAACCATACGGGGTGCTGATCTTCAAATGGAACGAGGTGCAGATTCCACTGTCCAAGATTCTGAAACTGTGCGAGGAGAAACCGCTCTTTGGGAACAAGCAGCCCAAGCAGACCGGCACGCACTGGATCGTGTTCATGAAACCGGGAACGGAGGAACAATGAGCGTCAACGAAGATGACGGCATTCATGCTGCGGAGCCTATTGTCTCCGAGGATACGTGGACGGTCGAGGATTGCACAATCGAGGGTTACAATGCCGGGTTCGATCTCAGGCCGACCGGAAACGGCAAGACCGCGTGGCTGACGGGAGGTTTTGATGATGAGTATGGACGGGTGTATGGAGTGTTCCTCACGGCTGATGAACTCCGTGGACTCGCCAAGGTCGCGTTGAATATAGCCGACAGTCTTGAAAGTGAGAAATAATCATGAGCATCAGCAAACAGGAAGCGGAACGCTGCTACCCTACACAATATTGGAATGGGAAAAGCTGGCCGTTGAAACTCCTGCCCCTCACCACAGACGAGCTGCAACTGGCATACCAGTCCGGGCGCGAGGCCGAACCCTGCAAGGAACAGGTCGAGGCCGTGGCGAGAACACTCGCTGTGGTGAACGTCTATACCGCCGAAGATGGCTACTGCTATCTGAGCAGCCTTGATAAGGCTCTGGCCGAGGGCGAGGAGCATTGGTCGTACATATCCGGTGACCAACGCGATGCGCTGATGGAGGTTGCGAAGAGACTGCTGGACGTCGCGAGGAAAGCAGTGATGTGACATGCCGAATGATTACGAGGTCAACGTCATCATCACGGAACATCCTGAGTACTGGGCGTGGAAGGTGGAATGTCTCGGTCAGTTCGTCGCGTCCGGCTCCGCCGTCAGTCTCGAACGCGCTCTGCGGATCGCACGGCAATACAGCAGAGAGGACGGCTATGAGTTCGGACGGGTGAAGCTCATCGGCAAACACGAGGAGCAGTGCATGGTGCACTACCTGTACGGGGCCAATCTCAATATTCATTGATGACGCTGGTGACTGAGGAAAGGAAAGAAAATGCGATGTGTTAGTCTGAGGGGTTTCAATCTATACTGGATCAGTTTTCTGCTGAAGATATATTACATTTTTCCCTCACTTTGTATGTGTGGCATATTCTTTGCAACTATTATGCAATCGCGTTTAATTAAGGGCCTAATTAAGGGGTTGACGGGTTTCAACTCCAATATTCCGAGTCCCTTCTATGTGCTGTTCAATCTTTACAATGCACTTTCCTCGCCCGGCACGCCAGAGTTCTATATCGCATGTATATGGACGAGCATGGCTGTATGGTTCATTTTTTCCTTTTTGTGTGAGAACGATTTGGAAGAATGGGCAAAGAAACATTTCTGCCAATGGCTTGAGGAGCAATTCGGAATCACCAGTCTGAAGATCGTCTATAGCAGGGACACGGTGTTCAACCTTCCACCTTACGGATTGAGCAAAGCGATATGGACCTCCCCGGATGGAAGGCGGATAAAAGGGACGCTGGTCAGGAATGGACACCAGATACATCTTGAATCCGACAAGGCCGTGATTGTGGAACGCACGATGTTACGGCTGTAACATGCCAACCTCTTTGTCCTGCTACTTTGCTACAATGATAGTATCGTTCATGAAATCAAAATCGGAGGAGCTATGAACATCGCGGACAAAGTGAATACTGTGCTGGATTTGAGCGGATACGATGCGTTTCCGGGTTCATCACTACCGCTGTGGCTGCTTGTGGGCGTGCCGCTGGGCTTAGTAGTGATCGGAATGTTAGGGATGCTGGAGGGCTTCGTGTTCCTCAGTCGCAATAGACCCGGTTCCCGGTCGTACAGAATCTGGAAGAGGATTATGATTGGCGGCATCGGAGCGATGTTTCTAGGTGTTATCCTGTCGCTCGCCTCCACCGTCGCACACGACAACACACCCTCATTCTCCGACTATGTGAATAAGGCATACGGGTTCGAGTCCAGCAACCTGCCCGATGGGAAGCCCGAAGACGGGTGCCTGTCGGTTACGTGGGAGAAGGACGGAGAAATCCACTCCGGCACACTAAACTTGCTCGACAACAAAATCAGCATCAAGGAGTTCGGCGGGGACTACTTGGAAGTCACGGAACAGGCATTGCAAGAGAATGGAGAATGAATCATGGGCATCGCACAGCAGGAAGCCAACCAGCTCTATCCCGACGAACCATTCAGCAGTTACTGTATGATCGTGGACGACAAGAGCGATGACCGCGACATTTACGTTGCAGGTCGCACCGCCGACCCGTGCAAGGAGCAGGTGGAGGCTGGTGCCATCGCCCTATTCGAGAAACAAACCAATTTCTCCAAAGGCGCGGATCATACGGAGGAAGATGTTCGGGATGCTTGGATGCACATGCCGGAAATCAATCAGGTGAGATTCCGAGAACTGGCGTTGGCGGTCCTTGATGCTGCGCGGAAGGCGGTTATGTAATCATGTCGTATCGCGTCGTGAATCTGTATGAGGTCTGGTGTGATGGCGTGATCCGTCCGGGAACCGACGATGTGTTACCTTGTGATGCCGAATCATCTGACGAGCTGGTGTGGGACGAGGAAACCGCTGATGAGAATGCCGTGGACAATGGATGGCAGTTAATCTTCGATGCGACCGGCAGCACACGTCATTATTGTCCGGATCATATTCACGCGACATGCACGGGTTGTGGGCATGTGGAGGTCGGCAACATTGATGAACTGCAACGGTGCGGCTGGCAGGACGCTAAATATGACTACGCGCTCTGTCCGCAATGTGCGGCACGGAAGGCGGTCATGTGACATGCCGAACGATTACGATGCCACCGTAACGGTCACGCACAACACCACGTACTGGTCATGGAAAGTCGAATACCCCGGATTGAGTATCGCATCCGGTCACGCCGTCAGCCTCGAACGCGCGTTGCAGGACGCGCAGATGTACGGTTCTGAAAACGGGTATGAAATCGGGAGATGGTGTTTCGTGGACGAGGACGGGGATCACCTTATTTACGGAGCCGATCACAAGCACAGCATCAACGCCGAGCGCCTCATGTCTTCGTTTTGGGACCTGTGGGTGCTGGTTGCGTTGTGTCTCCTTGTGATTCAACTCGGCTACATCATCTTCTTCTGATACGAATGGAGTGTGTGTGGAATGAGTGTGACCATACATCCAAGCACGTCCCCGTGCGGCAACGAGCCGGAGAAACTGCGGGAGCGGCTTGACGAGATTCAGCTTTGCGAAACATTCAATGCCGAGTTTTCTTCCGGCATCGAAAGCCCGAGACGCACGCGGCTTCTGGAAAGATTGCGCACCGCGCTTCCCGCGATGCGGGATTGCCTGCTCGATCTAAAGGCGGTGGTGGAAGGCGAACGCTCCCGTTACGATCAGGCCGTCGAACGGATGCTGGCGCAGCATCCCGAATTGACGCCCACGACTAACGATGTGTGGGATCAGATCGACCCGGCCACCGCCGGTGTGTGGGACTGCTGCGACGCGCTCACCTATGAAGGCTCCCGCGAATGCGAATGCTGCGGCCACTGGAGCATCCGCACCTCCTCCCTTGAGGACGTGGCGGGAATCATGGAAGAACTCATCCACCTTCTGGAACCGGAGGAGTGACGGACATGGGTTGGGTTCTCCCCATTATCGGCGTCATTGCCATGCTGTTTCTCATCGCCTCCATGTTCATGGACGACCATCATGACTTCATCCCTCTACTCATCGCGGCTGTGATTCTGATTCCATGCGGCATCCTCACTGTGGGTTGACGCCGGAATCGGAGGCCGGATGCCGAAGCATCCGGCCCCATCGTTTTCGTATTCTGCTTTGCACGATGATGTGCGGTGCAGTTGAGGAAATCTGACCTATGTGGTCTTTGTTCAATGACTTTATTATGGCTCTGTGAAATGAGTCTGTCCGGGGCGGCGGCACCCCGGACAGACGGCCTCCCTGCGCTGGCGCTCCGGGAGGCCCCGCGCCGAAGGTGCGAATGGAGGGTGGCGGCACCCTCCATTCGCACCTCCGGCGCTCTCGCAAAACCTACAGCTTTGCTCACTTGCAAGATGTACGAAGCGTACGTACAATTGCGGTATGACCGCAATTGATACTTCGCTTCGATCTTGCTTCCGTTCGGCCTTAGTGACCTGCCGGAAGGGTTCGGAACCCAAACTGGGGTTCCTCATTTTGGAAAAGCGGCGGCGCTTTTCCGGATGTTTAGACGGTGGCGGCACCGTCATATTCCTTTCTGGCTTCTGCCCATCGGAAAGGAGGGCGTGACAGAAAATGGACAGCAGGACCAAGCGTTTCGAGCTTCGCCTGAACGCGCATGAGAAGGAAGTGCTCAAGGAGAGGGCCGCGAAGGCCGGGGTGTCCGTATCCGATCTGGTGCGGCTGGCCCTCGTCTATTCGGATCGCCTGACGGTTCGGACCATCGACATCTCGCCGCTGCGTGACCTGTGCTATGAGCTGACCAAGCAGGGCACGAACCTCAACCAGTTCATGCGATTCCTGAACACCTACGGTGGGGATGCGTACAACCGGGTTGCCGCGAAACAGCTCATTGAGAATATTGGCGATATGATTTTGCGCATCGGGGACGCCATGGCCGCGTTCGAGCGGGAGGCGGAACGCGGCGGTATCCTCATCGTCCACCCGCCGGAGGATGAAGATGATCTCTGATTTTTGAAAAGGTGGTGCTGTGGAATGACGGTCATCAAACAGCAGAGTGTGACAGAGAGCAGTCACCAGAAGCATCTGCGCGACTACATCAACAACGATAAAAAAGTTCTTCTCCGTGATGAGCAGAACATGGCCGGATGCCATGATCTGAAGCAGTGGGCGTCCTTCATGTCGCGCACCCGTGACCGGTACGGTCACAACAAGTCCGCACGGAAAAGCAGGGATAAGGAGACCGGCGAGGTCATCGAGGCAAAGAACACGATCCTCTATCATCAGGTGTTGGCGTTCCTTCCTGACGAGTGCGATGTGAACGGCGGTAGGCTCACGCCCGAGGACTGCATGAGGTTCGCCAAGGAGTACGCCAGCCGGTATTACCCGAACCAGCAGATCGTGTTCGCCCTGCACAAGGAGCACTGTAAGGAGGACCATACCTACCGGTACGCGATCCACATGGTCATCAACCGCTCCAACATCGTGACGGGGAAACGTCTCGCCGAGGGCACCGGTGCGCAGGCGAAACGCAATCGGGCGAACCGTGTGCGCACCATGGATAAGGAGTGGGGATTGCAGCAGGTCGAGGAGGGCGTGCAAAATTCCAAGGTCCATGCGAAGCAGCCGTCGAAGATCGAGAAGGAGATCGAGTCGCGCGGCGTCCGTTCGTATAAGACGAATCTGCGGGAGCTGTGCCGGATCGCGGCGCAGCGTGCAGCGAATCTTGTTGAGTATCGGGAATTGTTGGAGGGCTGGGGTGTGGACACCCAGTTCCGCAGGGGCCGGATGTATGTCACCGACACGGACAACGCCCGCTACTCGTTCTCGGTAACAAAGCTGGACGCCTCGCTGAACCCGGAGGGATTGGAGCGTGCGTTCCGGAACAACACTGCGGGCAGCAGCGCGAATGGGACGGATCGTGTTGAAACACTCCGCGCCGAATATCTGTCCGGCATCAGGGACGCCTATCTGGCGTACCGCCGTCAGGCGCAGAGCATGGAGGGAACCACGCTCTCGAAGTTCCCGAAGCTCAAGCTGCATCGTCCACCCGAGGAGATTGCCGGGGACCCGGAGGTGCGGCGCACCATCCTCGCCTACTGGCGCGGTGCGGACGAGCTGCGTGTGAAGCTCGCCTCCGATGTACCCTATACCCGCAGGCCGGAGAAGCATGGTGAAACAACGTCGGCTACAACGAGTGCGGGACGTTCCATCCCACACGAGACGCATGACAGGAAGCAGGAACGGTGACACGCCCACCATGGATAGATTGATAGTATGATACAATGATAGTGTACGCGGAGAAAGGAGAATACCGCGATGGCGAAGGACTTTGAGCAAGTGGAGGCCGAAACGAAAACCGGCGGGAACGTCACGCTCGACGCCGAAGCCCAGCAGTCCCGTGAAGCCGGGAAACAACTGGCGGAGGAAGGCAGCGGGAACGCCGACATCCTCGCAGCCGCACGCTCGATGGAGCAGGCGGCGAGGAAGCAGAAGAACCTGACCATCGAACTGAGGCAGACCACCAAGGCGGTCGCCGACGCGCTGAAGGAGATCGAGGACATCCGCAGCAGCCTCCATGACATCACCAGTCAGGCGCAGCAGGCCGCATTGAACGGTGTCACCGCCGCGCAGGAGAAGGCGCAGGAGGAGACCATCAAGCGATTGGATGAGGTGGCGAAGAAGAACATCGAGTACATCGACGCGCTCACGCAGGAGTCCAAGCGGCGCATCGAACGATTGAAAATGGTCACGCTCCCGGACCGCCTGTTCAACTTCGGAAAGTGGACGGCTCTCTTCCTCATCCTCATCATCCTGTGTCACATCGTGTGGATGTTGATGATGGGATGAGCAAAATCAGAAAATTGATCCTACAAGGGAAAGGAACCCACAATGGAAGAGAACGAGATGGATCGGGTCAAGCAGCGGTACACCGAGCTTGCCAACGCGCTTGGCGAACTGAGCGGACTGCTGGACTCGCTAAAGAAAACGATTCACAAATTGGAAGGACTTGCCGCGCTCATCGACTTGCAGATCGAAGCGATGAATCCGAAGCACGACGGCAGCGCCATGGGACTTCTGCCCGGCACTACCGAAACTGCGGAGCTGCCATCGGATGAACAGACAGCGGAACGGACGGAGGAGCAGCAATAACAATGGTATTTCTACTAGCGGTTCTTTGCACCCTCGCTATGTTTGCAGGTATAGGCTTACTTATGTATACCTGTACTGACAGTTGCAGGAAAGAGCGTAGAATGCTCTTCACCTTTCTTGGGTGTCTGATAATCGTCACATCCGCTTTCATTACGTTCTTGGCTACAGGCACCATCTCCCTGCCCTCGCTATTGAAAGAAATAAATGGAACAGTTGTTAGTTGATAGGAGTGTAAGAATGAACGGACTTGACCTGACCACGTGGATCGAGAAGGCATCGACGGTGGGGATGATTCAGACGGTCTGCGTCGTCGCAGCCCTCAGTGCGGGCGGACTTTGCTTCTTCGTATTTGTCACATCATTCGGCAGTGAACCGGACAAGCTGAATAGAATCTTCTTCGCCTTTTCTCTGGCCGTTTTCTGTCTGTCCTTGATCTGTGGGACACTCACAGGTATCTACTACGGAACCGAACTGTCGGAGACACAGTTCAACCGGTACGTGGCTGATGGGTACGGTCTTGCCGAACTCGACTGCACCCTGCCCGACGATTATCTCGAAGGTATGGATGACTTCACAACATGCACCGCCGTTCCCAAGGACACCGACATGACGGTAAAAACCAAAGTCACCCGTAATCTCGATTTCATCATCCGCGACAGCCGCGCCTACCTGTACGACGAGAACGGAAAACTCATGGAGGTCAAGCAATGAGTCTGAAGGTCATCACCTGCTACGCGCTGGAATGCGATTATTGCGATCGCCGCATTCCCGACCGGGAAAGCGAGTTCGTCGGCTGGGACACGGTGGACGGCATCAACGCGGAACTACAGGATCAGTACGAGCGGTGGGGCGTCACCATGGATGGCCGCCACTGCTGCACCGACTGCCTCACCGTCACCGGCGACGATCGGTATGTGACGCCGGATGGGACGGCGGCCACGCTGTTGAACGGAATCCACATCACGGAAAGGACGTGATCGAAATGGCTGGGGTAATCGAGGTGACGGATTTTGAAGTCACCGCGGAGCGGAAGGAAGCTGGTGAAACGCGGTCATCCGTTTTCGCACGGATCGACATTGTGGTGACGGTGTTGTTCACCCTGTCCATGCTGATCTCCGCTCTCATGGTTCTAAGCGTGATGGTGGCGATCACACTGGAAGCTGCGGGCATCGTCTCCCTTCCCTCGCAATTGAATGTGATCCCGATAAAGCCGATGGCACCTTTGATGGGTGCGGCTGGCCTCGCGTGGATTGTGAAACTGGTATATCAACGGTGTCCCGAGGCGCCGCGTCTTGTTCAGGGGATTTGGGCTGCGGCAGCCGTGGCGTTCGTGATGTTGAGCCTCGTCTGTGGCTATGGGTTCCTGAAAGAGAATTGGCAAGTCTTCTTCCCATGGAAGCCGGTCTCAATACAATATGAGTTCACCAAAGTCGATTCCATCAAACCGTTACTTGATGAAAACGGTGAGTTCCAGATCGGTGTGGACGGAGCCATGGTGACCACGCCGCCCGATGCCTGCCCGACCGGCTCCGAACCCATTCAAGTGGGCAAACTGTCGGAGAGCGAAGCGTGGCGGAAACAATTCAGCATCGATGCGGACGAGTTAATGAAGTACGGCAACCGCTGCCACGTGTACAGCTTCGTCCTCAGCTTCGACGGCACCACGGCGACGTTGTACAGCACGGATAGTCAATAAATCCATCCAAAGGAAAGGAACGATGATGGAAGAGGAAAACAATAGGATCGTCGAAACCCTGCTCGGGCTGTCCGGTGCATCGGACGAACACATGGAGGAGGTGCTGTCCGCCATTCCGCTCTTCACCGAACGGAACATGCTCAGCGAATGGGACGGCCTGCCGGTGAAGAGCAGGCTCCCTCCGGAAGTGGAGGCCGGGTTCAAAACCCGCAACCAGTGGGAGGATCAGGCCGTCTCCTTGAAGGATGGTGCGCGTCCTGTTCGGATGCACCCCTCGCCCCGTGCCCAGCGCACCTTTGATTACTACCATGTGTCTGACACCGACGCCGGGGAAACGGAAGGGGCGGTGGACGAGGGGAGGCAAGTCCGTGTAACCATCCGCGTCAATGCCGAGGTCAAGAGGAATCTGCAAAGGCAGGCGAAGGAACTGGACATGTCCGTATCCGAATACATCGCCTTGCTTGTGATGCAGCCCTATGAAGATGAGAACGGCGAAACGGACTGACAAAAAGTGAAAGGCCCCGCAGGGATGAATCCCACGGGGCTTTTGCTAGATGAGGCGCGTCCGACCATGCGCTTTTCCATGCGTCTTTTCTAGTGCGTCATCGTCCAAATCAAAACAAATTCTTTTCGGCTGTTTTCTATCACGTGCTCGCCTATTCAGCGCAAATGAGGTAAGGACGGTGGCGGCGAAGCAGTTGCAGATAATCCTCTCCATTCGGTCTTTCATCCTCATAGGTGGTCCAGCTCTTCACGTTCTCCATCACCCACTTCTGTTCGCACAGGCAGCACAACGCCACTGGCTGCGCCGAATGGTTCGACTGAACATCCTTCGCCTGCCACGAACCGCGACCAATACGCACGTTGCCGAACGATTCCGCGATCTTTCCCACATGATCGTAGAGCGCATCCAGACTGTACCCATGACGTACCGCCTTGGCTTCATCAAACACAATGGTGAAACTCCACGGTTTTCTCTGTATCTTATTCACATTTATCGCCCCGTTCTTGTCAATCGTTCTTCCTCCATCCATACTGAACATAATAGCGCCTGACCCACGCATCATTCTCCTCGCTGACGCTTCTCGCCGCAGCCTGCACCTCGTCAAGGTAGCAGTCCAGATTCAGCTTTTCGTCACGTTCCCATGCCGCGAGAAGTTCATTGATGGCATATTCAAGATCGGGCGGAACCTTGAACGGCAGTTGTTCAGGCCGCAGGATTCCGGATGTATCCATACTCTTCCACCTCCCTATACGCTCTTCCCCCAAGGATATGGCAGGATGGAGCGTCAACGATAACCGCCACCGTCAGAACAACATGTGATACACCACGAGGGTGATGATGTTGAGCACGGTTCCGAGGACCGCCCACCTGACAGCCATCTTGCCGATGAAGCTGTTCTTCTTCCGCCATCGAAGCCAAACGAACAGCAGACCGAAAAGGTTGAACCAATATCCGACTATGATCCACACGATCCGGTCGAATGCGGTGGGAACGGGCACGCGCATATTGGGGTCATACACCCCCGGTTCATATCTCATAATCATCGCCTCCCTATACGATGCATCTCCTAAAATATATTCTGCTATTTTTCTATTTTACCACATTATGATGTCCTTTTCAATGGATTCCAAGCCGTCCGGCCCGTCCGCTGTTCCAAGCCGTCCGGCCCGTCCGCTGTTCCGTATAATGGTGGACAAGGCTGTGCAGCCTGACCCTCATGGAAAGGACACGATCATGACAGATAAGCAAGGAATCAAGCGTGGGATCACGGTGTTCGCCACCGTGGCGGGCCTGACGGGAATCCTGACCGGATGCGGCGGCCCGTCCCTCAGCGGCCACACCTATTACAGCGTCTCCGCTCTCGACGGCGATGAGACCTCCATCAGCTTCGATAATGATACATGGAAGATGACGGAGAACGACAACTGGTATTCGGGCACATGGGAGCAGGCCGAGAACGGCGGCATCACCCTGAACGAGTCCCACGGCGAGATCATCACCCTGAACCCCATCGAGGGCAGCGACGGATACCAGTATGCGGGCGAGGAGAAGCTGGGCACCCGCTTCTATCCAAGCAAGGAGGAGGCGCAGACCGCCACACGGGAGTTCACGGACAACCTGCCGAACACCGTCATGGACTATCTGGAATCCGCCGACTGGAAGAAGGAGGTTGCCTCAGTCAGCTCCTGCAAGCAGGCTGAGACGATCTCCTTCAAGGACGGCAAGGCCGATTTCGTCAAAGGCGTCTACGATCAGAAGTACTACGTCTTTCACCAAGGTCCGAACGACGGCGAATGGGGCGCGTCCGACCACTCCGGCAAATACTCCGTCACCGTAAATCAGTTCTCCCGGTTCAACACCAGCGACAACCCCCAGTTCATCGGTGATCTCACCATCGACGGTGCGAAGACGACGTACAAGCTGGAGGTCTTGTCGGACATGATGAGGCTCACGCTGGACAAGGACAACAGCATGGACCTGATCTTCACCGCGAAATCAGAATAGCCGTCCGTCTGGTGTTGGGGATAATATCTCACTGAGGGCGCGGTCTTCTCCTATTCCCAGCGCCCTTTCCCTTCCTCAGCAGAGAAAGCCGGTGAGGACCTTCACGATCCTCACCGGCTTCTCATTGCCTAAACCGTCTTCCCGTGAGACGGTCAGCGGCGATCATGATGGGCACGCCGGAACACGAGGATGCCCGAAATAGGCGTCGCAAACCTTTTTGAGGTCGTCGTATCGGATGCCTTGCGGGTTGCGTCGCATCTCGATAAGTGTTTTCTCTAGCTGGGTCACACAGTAATAATACCACTATTAGTATCAGCAGAAATCGGTTCATGGTTGGCCCCGCAGCCTTGTCCGGGTTGCGGGGCCAAACCATGCCACCTGCCGGCGGTCAGGCTAGTCGCGTTTGCGCCGCATGACCTTGGCGAGTCCGCCGACCGCGAGCATCAGACTGACCGTGGTCAGGATGCCGGACAGTCCGACGCCGGTCTGTGCGAGGCTTTCAGTCGTGCAGCCGGTGTCATCCCACTGCGCGTACAGGGTGATGTCGTCGGTGAGCGGCGGCAGTGTGTCGCCCGGCTTGTACGTGACACCCGAACCGTCCTTGGCGGTGTTCCATCCGACGAATGTCATGCAGTCGTCGGGTGCGGTGAAACCGTTGTCGGCGGTTTGCGGGGTGTCGCCGATGAGTCCCTTGTACGGGTTGGTGGTTCCGGTTCCGCCGTTCGGGTCGTAGGTGACGGTGGCGGGCAGTTCGTCCCACTGCGCGTACAGGACGGCGTCGCCCGTGAGCGGGGTCATGGTATCGCCGGGCTGGAAGGTGTCGCCGGTACCATCCGGCTTGGTGTTCCAGCCTTTGAACTCGTGCCCCGGCCAGTCAAAACCGTTTTCGGATACGATGGGCGTATCCTCAGCCAATCCCGTATAATCGGGGGTTTCACCGGTCACGTCATCACCGTTGCCGTCGTAGGTGAGGGAGGCGAGCCGCTTGTACGTAAGGGTGATTGTCCGGTCGCCGCTTTCGCCGTTGCTGGTGACGCTTCCCCTGAGCGGGGCGCTGTCCTTGGCGGGGCCGACGTACTCGTATCCGTCGATGGCGGGGATGTCGGTCAGCTCGTAGGTGCCGTTGACGCGCAGACCGTCCGTGACGGTCCACGGGGCCTTGATTTCGTTGCCGTTCTCGTCCACGGCGCGCGCGGTGACCTTGTAGACGAGCTGGTCGGCGAGCAGCGGGGCGCTGAACACGGCGGCGTAGGAGGATTTGGACGCGCCCTGCGAGTAGCGGACGGTGAAGTCCGGGCCGCTGAACGCGGCGGTGAACATGTGCTGTTGCGCGTGGCGTGCGGAGAGGTTCAGCTGCTCCTGACATTCGTCGCTGCCGCCGTATCCGTTCTCGTCAAACGCCGTGAGATGGTCGTCGTCGGGCAGCCACAGGCCGTCGAACCCGTCGATGAGTTCCACGCCCTCGATTCCCGCAGGAGAGCCATCCTTGCCGTCAAGGTCGCCGAACCCGGTGAGTCCCTTGAACGAGTCGGGGACGGGCGTGTCCGTGCCCGCGTAGGTGAAGCTGACCTTGACCTCGATGCCGGTGCGCTTCGAATCGTCGGTCGGCTGGGGTTCGGCTGCCGACACCTTCTCCCCGATAGGGTCATTGAGGTCGTGGTGGTCGCCACGCAGACCGCCGAGCGCCAGATATTGCACGCCGTCACCGTCGTTGGTGTAGCCGACGATGAGACCGCCGTTCGTGTCGGTCACGGTAAGCGTGGCGTCGAGTTCATGCTCCTCACCCTGTGCGTCCGTCCATGTGCCGGCGTTCGGGAGCTTTACGGTCGCGCCGATTTTGCTTGGCACCATGATGTTTGAGACGTTGATGCTGGAGGCTTCGCCACCGCGTTGCGGATACGTCCAGTTGTCGTCAAATTCGGCGTCGGCCAGCGGGTACGTGTTCGTGACGAACGTGAACCCCTTGTACAGGTCGTCCGGGTCGCCTTGGGACAGGCTGTGCGCGGGCACGCTCGCAGCGCACACGGCACCGGACGGGTCAAAGGGAACGCAGCCGGTCTCGGCCGCGTTAGCCGGGAATGTCACCCCCCCCCTAATAGCATGAGGGCCGCGATTGTTGCAGCGAGCCTGAGTTTTCTAGTCATGGTTTTCTCCTTAATTCGTTTGGCCTGCGAAGGCCAACCCGTCCGGGCACCCTGAACGGGTTGGCCGCGTCGCAAACTGTTGGCCTGTTTACCGGTTGCGCCGCCGGGCGAATATGCGGGCAGCCACGGTCGGCAGGATTCAGGCCTGTCATTGCCCTTCGTGGGGAAGAGGGAGTCTTCTCCGCTGATGGTTATTCTACTCCTCGCGGGCGGTCCCCATGGACGTGTCCCCGCTCTTCCCGACGTTCCTGCGCCTGCGGACGTGCAGGAGGGCACCGGCCATAGCGGCGAGGATCGCGCCCAGTGCGGCGGGCAGTACGGCGCTGCCGGTGTCCGCCATTTCGCCGGTATCATCTGTTGCGGGAGCACCGTTGGATTCCCCGGTACCGTCGCCGTCGGTTCCGTTGTCGCCGGGAGCGGGGGTCACAGGGGTCTCCTCATCCGGCTTGTCGGGTGTGTCAGGCTCTTCCTGTGTTGCGGTGGTGAAGGTGTAGACGACGGTGCGTGCGCCGTTGGTCAGGGTGAATGTGAACCCGTTGTCCGTTTCCTGACGGATTACGGTCCAGCCTTCGGGTACGCCGGTCAGTTCGACCTTCGCGCCCTCCCCGATCCGGTATTCGCCGTCGCCGGTCGGGTCGAAGCCCTCCACCGGGGTTCCGTCCACGGTGGAGGCGACGCCCGCCAGTTCGTCAAGGGATGCGATCTGCCTCCATGCGGCGTCAAGGGTGATGTTTCCCGTGACGGGCGTGGAGAAGTCATAGGGTTGGCCGTCCAGCAGCCAGCCGGTGAACTCGTAGCCTTCACGGGTGGGGTCGGCGGGTTTCGCCGCCGTGCCGCCCTCTGTGATGGTCTGCTGTTCCACCGTGGTGCCGCCGTTGGTGCGGAACGACACCGTGAACGTGGTCGCAGGGTCCGGCTCCTCGGCCTGTTCCCATCCGGCCACGAGGGTGATGTCCCCGGTGACGGG
>JABLTR010031149.1_pt1 | contig 60165 bp, 62 predicted proteins | sample 7160071 | NCBI WGS metagenome assembly JABLTR01 (sample SAMN14651230, study PRJNA627086) | human gut metagenome | isolation source: feces | host: Homo sapiens | reverse complement strand
CCTTACGAAAAGGATTTCTTCGGAAAGAAATCGAACAAGGAGAAATCAAATGGACGAACAAGAAAAAGAAATTGAAGAAATACTCAGAACATTTGGCAAAGCACCTTCGCCTTCGTCAGAGAATAGTGTTCAAAATCAAGCACAGCAAAACAATAAGCAGCCTCGGCAAATTTCCCAAAAACCAACTGACACCGAACGGACTGCCCGCACATCAAATCAAACAGAATACAAAAGACAAGCTCAGTCAAGCAAAATGGATATTTGGTTTGAAAACAAATAGGAGTGTAATTAAAGGAGAGGCTTATTATGTTTAAGTTAGGTATTTATTTGCCGCCATATATGACACTTTGTTTGTGAAATTAAATGAAGAGCTTTTATATTCTTCGTCACCAAACGGTGCACTACCCTACTGTAAAAGATAATGTGGATTTAGAGTTTCTTTCGACACCTCAGTGTAAGGTTCGCAATTCCTCATACGAATTTGCCGTGCTGAGCAAAAATAAAATCCTGAGAGATTTTTGAGAGATGCAAAGTCTGAAAAATGGCTTAAATAGGCGGTTTTGAAAAAAGATTGCAAGCCTCTGACTCCGTCATTTAAGGTTCGAATCCTTATACCTCTGCCAATGAAGAGAAATCCGAACTTTGCCATTATCGGCGATACATTCGGGTTTCTTTTTCATTTACCGATTAGAAAATAGTTTTGGCAGGCAGCGTGGTGCTACCTGTCGTTTTTGTTAGTTTTTATTTCCTTGTTATTCAAAGTGTTTTCTATGTTGCTATGAGGCAATATTATTTCTAAATTGCTTGGGGGTTTTACCAAATTCTTTTTTGAAGCAGGATATGAAATAACTCTCCGAGCAAAAGCCGAGATAATATGCGATATCAGATACGGAATAGTTTTCCTTTAACATTTCCTTTGAGGCTTGCAGTTTTTGTGTTTTAATGTATTTTGACAGGTTGATTCCTATGTTCTTCTTGAATAAATATGATAAGTAATCTTCGGATAATCCACATTCTTTTGATAGGGTTGCAACGTCCAATCTTTCGTGAAGATGAGTATGGATGTAGTGCAGGCATTTTCTAATAGGTTGAGAGTAAACGCTATTCTCTCTGCTTTCGGCGACCATATCGGTCACGGTAATGCATTTTTGAATAATGAAATCGACTATATCATCAGTATTTGACATTTTATCAATACGCATTATACAGTTATCGAAAAAATTGTAAGCAGTAGTTTCGTCAAGTCCGCCTTGGATTGCCGAACGGGTAATCAGTGCGAACAATGATACAGCCCAATATTTAATCTGTCTCAAGCCGTCATTCGACATTTTGCCGATGTTTATGCCACTGTCAATCATATTGTTAATCATCATTTTAACATTGGTACGACTGCCCTTTTTAATTCCCGATAAAAATGCAGTTTCTAACTCATAAGGAGTATGAATAATTCCGTTTTCTCTTTCATTAAAAATACGGCTTTCGTCGAGAATGTTAATTTTGTATTTACTCATTTTAATCACCATATTAAAAATATCATATTTCAGCCCATTATTCAACGGTAATATTATATAAATATAAGAAATGTTATATATTTTGAGAGTGCGTATCGATATGATGATATTGTAAAAGTGGGAGGTGCTAATATGATTAGCAGAACAAAGCCGGAATTAACAAAAGCACAAGTACAAGATATGTTTAACTCCGCTTGTCTTGGCGAAGTTATATCCTTTGATAAGCTCGGCGACGGAGAATATAATGCCGTTCATGACGTTGTGACCGATATGGGTAATTATGTATTAAAGGTTTCTCCGCTTGACAAAACAGGAATACTGACCTATGAGCAGGATATGATGCGTGGAGAGGTTTTTTGGTATGCGCAAATCAGAGCACATACAAATGTTAAGGTGCCGTATGTGTATTATAAGGATTTTTCTCACACTGTTTTTCCGTCCGACTATTTCATAATGGAAAGAATGGAGGGCAAACAGCTGAATAATGCCAAATTAACAAAGGAAGAAAAACTTTGGTGCAAGGAAGAAATCGCAAGAATTATTGCAAAATTTCACAAGGTGCAAAACAACAAATTCGGTTATATTCAAAATCAATTATATGATAATTGGCATCTTGCATTGCGTAGTATGACACTAAATCTAATTCACGATGCCGAAAGAGTAGGCAGAAAAACCAAACGGGGCGAAAAGCTGCTTAAATATATAGATGAATACAAGGATATATTGGAGCCCATAACTTGCTCAATGGTTAATTTGGATATGTGGTACGGTAACATTCTTTGTACGAGGAAGAACGATAAATTGGAGTTGATAGTTATTGACCCCGAGCGAACTGTATGGGGCGATTCGATTTTTGATTTTGTAAATCTTGAATTTGAAAAAATGCTGAATAAAAAAGCCACTTCTTTAATGGCATATAATGAGATAGCAAAAATTGAGGTTAACGGCACAAAAGAGGAAATGATTAGGTTTGCTTTAGGCTTAGGTTATTTGGCGTTAATTCAAGAGACGGAAAAGTATTACCGATACACTCCCTGCCATTTTGGTTGGTGGAGAAACGTTGCTTCCTGTAAATTTTTATACTCAAACGCATTTAGGATTTTGAAGCATGGAACGAATTAAAACTAATTCTATAACTATTGACGAAGCAAAAAAATGTGCTGTTTTTGTTGTAAAAAAAGAGCTTTGCTGTAATGTCAACAAAGTTCAATATCTTGGCGGCGGCTCGTTTGGGTATATCTATAAGGTTGATATTGACAGACCGCCTTATACTGTTGTGATGAAAGCTTGCCGATGTGATAATATGTGTGAGCGAGAAGCATTTGAACTAAATCTGTTATCAAAAGATAGTTTAATACAAATACCAAAAGTATACTTTACGTATTTGAAAGACGATATAGCTTCTATTGACTATATTTGTATGGAGTATGTCAAAGGAAAAGATTGCTTTACTGATTTTTCAAAATTGTTTTTATCAAAAGCAAAAAAGCGTGCATTTGCTGATAAAATTACATCGGCAATGTATGCTTGGCACTCTAAAACTAATGACAAGTTTGGTCTTGTTCAAAATGCGAATTATGATGAATGGTTAGATTATTATAAGCCATTTGCGTTTGATATTCTGCAAACAGCTCGTAACATGGTTGATAGCGGAGAATTAGAATCGTACTTTTTAAAAGTTATGGAATTAGCTTGGGATAATTTTGATTATATTTTCAGCGAAAAAGTTGAACATGCCTCATTAATACACGGTGATCTTAATGTAATGAATATACTGGCAGATGATAAACTTAATCCTATTGCAATAATCGATCCGCTTGAAAGCAAATGGGCAGATAGGGAATATGATTTGTTTCAATTAAAAAGCTTAACCGGAAATGCTTTTGGTCTTTATAAAATGTATAAATCAAAATATCCAACATCAAAAAACTGTGACTTAAAGGTTGCTTTTTATGCAATGTTTCACGAAATATATTGTTATATTCGTTCAGGTAGAAGAACAAAGATTAATCATTTGCGATGCTTATTAAATTTGAAAATAGAATTAAACAATGTTAGAATTTACTTTTGAATTCTCTGCCATCACCTCGGAACATTCGTGTTCCGAGGCTTTTTTATGCCCGAATACTGCTTTTTACGGTGGTATTCGGGCACTTTTTCTTTGCCTCAAAATCTTGTGAGAGTTTTTGAGAGATTCTAAGAGACAGCAAATTTCAAAATTCCAAAGTCATTTTAGTGCGATTTAGTGCATTTATGACTGAGACTTTTGAGAGACATTGCTCAAATCAAAATCGCAACACGAATTGAAATGAGCAAAAAATAGAGACACAACTTATAAAGAGGTTTGCCCTAACATTTGGGGCAAACCTCTTTTAACGATATTCGCTTTGTACTTTTATTTCATTTAGTTTTGTGATATAGTACTAATATAGGGGGTATTGTAACATGAAAAAGAAAAAGAAAGCAATTACAATTATTCTTATAGTTTTTATTCTTGTATTTGGTTTTATATTTGGTGGATATTTTGCCATAAAAACAGTTATGACTAAAGGTGCAATTAACTATTTACAAGATAAATATAACATGTCATATAATCAAATAACTGTTTTAGATTATGAAATGAAAAAGCCCGGAAACGACACCTCTTTTTTGCCGCTTAATACGTATTGGTCACCCTATAAGTGGGAACTTCGATATAACGATAAATCTTTTTTTGTTAATAGGATTGACGGTAAATATTATGATGATTACCAACTGGATGAAATAGAAAGTGTAGCTACCGAATGGTTTAAGCAAAATATAGATAACAATATTGTGGGAATTAAATTAAGTTCAGCAAATATTATAAATTATCAAGCCCGAATAGCCGGTAACATTACAATTAGTGAAAACAATATAAAAGATTTTCTAAACGATAAAAACACTTATAGTTCAATTGATGATTATACTTATTATGATGTAGTTTTAATGGTTGAAAGCACTTATTTTGATACGCTGTCACAAACGGATAAAAACAACTTGCTTGATGAGGTTAAACAAAAACTTCCAAATTCACACATTCAATATGTTATTGGAACAGATGCATCCAAAATATCTAAAGAAAAAAATAAGTTCATTTATTGGTTATCAGAATATAACGAAACGGATTAAATGATATGAAAAAGGGCAAAAAAATTATTTTGCGAATATTAACAATAATATTTGCGGTTTTTTTGATATTTGGTATTGCGCATATTATTTATGTTCAATACCACAGAGCAGAGGCGGTTGAATACTTAGTCGAAAAATACAATACTAGTGCGCAAGATTATAAAATAAAAAAGTATTACCCTCGAAAGTTGGTTAATAATAGTTCACATTCATCAAATATGTTTGAATTCTATTTTACTAATGAAACATGGAATATCATTTATAATGATAGAAGTTTTCAAGTGCAGAAAATCGGAGATAAAATTTATGATAATTATCAACTTGAAGATATTAGCAAATATGCAGCAATATATCTAAAAGAAAATATTGATAAAAATATTCTTGGTATGGAAATCAGTACAGAATTACTGTATGATTCAACGCTCAAAAATTTACCGACAAATACTAACAAACTAATTACCGAAACTTCAATAGAAAAACTAATCTTAAATAAAGATTCTGATTATTTAAGAACCATAACTGTTTATTATCTAACAAATAATTGCGATTACTATAGAAACTCTGCAGGAAATGGTAACGAAAATTATAAAGAACTAAAAAACGAATTGCAATCAAAATTACTTTCTAAAAATGCAAATGTTAAAATCAATTTGGTGATATTTGAAAAAGAAATGGAATTTGAACGTTTTACAGTCAAAAAGCAAAAAGGAATTTTTTATCAGTCATACGGGATTGATTATGCAACAACAGAAAAAGAAAAGGGCAAAGCAATAAAATGAATAAAAAAAATCAATATAACATTAAAGACTATATTAACTCGTTTAATACACAAAAGAAAATTGCTTTATATCTCTCTGCTACACTTTTACTTTTTCATTTATTATCGATAATTATATATTTGATAGAACGTACAGATATAACTATATTAACAGAAAGTAATATAATTTCAGCTATTACAAGTATGTTAACAATTTCATTTTCCATTTCAGAAATTCTTGATGTATATTTGTTTTTATTTCCAATATTTTTTATAATATTTAATTTTGTTATGTTACATAAAAACAAATACAACAAACTTGTTATTATTATAGACTATATTTTCCAAATAATTAACCCTATTACCATAGGTTTTTTCGTGTCTGCATTTTTATTAGTAATAAACAAAGAATATCCAATATAAAATAAAGGAAATAATAGCTATGATTAAAAAAATCCTGTTAATACTTGCGTATTAGCAGGATTTTTTAATAGTGCAATGGACAAAACTCAGAAAGTTTAAACCACATTCTTCTTTATGTAGTGCGCCACAACAGGAGCTTTTTTTAGCAAAGTAAAGTTAATAATATGAGAGCGATACAAATTTTCGCTATACAAGCCCTACATCCTCAACTACTTCATCATTATAAACATAAACTCTGTTAACACGAGCAGGTATTCTGCAAGGGAGTTCATAATTGAAAGAGTATGCGCTGTCTGACAATTCTTCTATGGAAATGTGAGCGCCGTTTTGAGCGCCGACTATAACAACTTCATCGTTTATATTACAATCAATATCGCTGACATCCACCATAAATTGGTCCATACAAACTCTGCCGAGAATTTTTGCATATTTGCCATTAATAATAACCTTGCCTTTGTTAGAAAGGCAGCGAGGGAAAGCATCGGCATAGCCGATAGGAATTGTTGCGACTTTAGTTGTTTTCTCAGTTATAAATGTACCGCCGTATGAAATTTCCCTTTTGGGTTCAAGCTCTTTAATATGAGAAATCTTTGTGTACCAGCTCATTATCGGCTCAATATCAAGAAGGCTTTTATCAACCTCCTCCGACGGATAAAGACCGTACGTAATAATACCCATTCTGCACATATCAAAATATTCGTCAAAATTCATAATACCGGCACTGTTGTTCAGATGCTTAATAGGTATTTCAATCTTTCTGTCACTTAGCATCTTGCAAAATCGTTTATACTTGTTTCGCTGCTCAACAGCTTTTGACAAATCAGCTTCATCACTGGTTGCAAAATGAGAGAACATACCTTCTGCAAAAATGTTAGGCAACTCGGTTATGCGCTTGCAAATATCAGCACTTTCCTCGTTGACTTGAAATCCTATTCTGCTCATTCCCGTATCAATACAAAAATGATAAGGCATATTTTTATTTTGCTTTACTGCTTCGTTTGAAAGTGTAACTGCGTCATCATACGAAAAAATAGGTATTCGTATATCATATTTAACAGCCTTTTCAACATCAAACGGAAATACCCTTCCCAAAATCAATATCGGTGTTTTGATTCCCGCTTTTTTAAGTTCAATAGCTTCTTCAATGCATGCAACTCCGAAAAAGTCACACTTATCATCAAGAAATTTGCCTATCTCAACAGCGCCGTTACCGTATGCATTAGCTTTAATTACGCCGAGCAGCTTAATGCCGTTTGGAAGTTTATTGCGTACACTGTTATAATTATGTTCAAGCTTATTCAAATCAATCTTTAAATAAGTACGGTGGTCCATTATTTTATCGCCTCGATTAAACTTACTGTTTCTATATTATTTTTTCTAAAAGCCTCGTTTAGCTTTTTGATAAATACAAGCGCTTTTTCGCTGTCGCCGTGAACACAAACAGAGTGCGCCTCAATATCAATTTCCTCGCCCGTGTAAGCAACAACTTTTCCTGTTTTCACCATTTTAATAACCCTTTCAACAGCCAAATTTTCGTCTGTTATCATCGAGTTTTCAAGTGACCTTGCTCTAAGCGAGCCGTCCGCCTCATATGCTCTGTCAGCAAAAACCTCGCTTGCATATCTAATTTTCTTTTCTTTCGCCGACTTAATCATTTGAGAGCCTGAAAGCGCCATTAAAATTAAATCTTTATCGTAATCAATAATTGCATCAACTATTGCGTCTGCCAGTTCTTTATTTTTTGCTGCTTGATTATACATTGCGCCGTGCGGTTTAATATGAACTATTTTGCCTTTACTTCCAACAACGTTACCTAAAGCCTCTAATTGAGCCAATGTGTAATCATAAACCTGTTTAGGAGTTACATCAAGATTTGTTCTGCCGAAATTTTCCCTGTCGGGATAACCGGGATGTGCACCGATATCAACATTATTATCAATACAAAGCTTTGCAGTAGCTTCCATCATATCGTGATTACCTGCGTGAAAACCGCAAGCAATATTAGCGCTGTTAATTAAAGGAATAATTTGTTCGTCATAGGCAGCGCCCTCACCTAAATCACAATTCAAATTGATTTTATACATATAATCACCTAATATTTTAAGTCGACATTTTTTATATCGGTTATAAACATATGACCCGGTGAATGTGTTATGGCAATTTCAGGCTTTGTTTGCATCACTGCGTTTTGCGGTGTAACGCCACAAGCCCAAAACACCGGCACTTCCCCTTCGTTTATTGTTACGCTGTCGCCGTAATCAGGCTTCGTAACATCCTTTATGCCTATAGCTTCAGGATTGCCTATTTGTATTGGCGCACCGTGAACTCTTGGCATAGATGCCGTAACATTAACCGCTTTTACGACTAAATTGTTTGGAATAGGTCGCATTGATACAACCATATTCCCGTGAAATTTACCTGACGGTTGAAGTTTGATATTCGTATTAAACATAGGCACATTTTTGTTTTCCTCAATATGCCTGACAGGAACGTCAGCTTCTAATAATTCGCTTTCAAAGCTAAAAGAACAACCGATAAGAAAATACACAAAATCATCACGCCAATAATCGCTTATATCGGTAACTTCTTTTTCGAGAACGCCGTTTTTCCAAATTCTGTATTTTGGAAAATCCTTACATACATCGCCCTCACTCGCCATTGTTTTAAAACTCTTTGAGCCGACATCGCCAACCTCCAAAATCGGGCACGGCTTTGGATTTCGAACACAAAACAGTAAAAAGTCAAACGCATAATCCTTTGGCAAAATGCAAAGATTAGCCTGAGCATAGCCGTTGCACATACCTGATGTTTGGCAATTTATTTTGCCGTTTCTGATAAGTTTTTTTACTTCCTGCGGCAACATATTTGAATAATCCATAGGCACTCCTAAAATAATTTATCAATATACTTTTTTTGCTTAATTGCTATTTTTTCGGCAGTATTAACGTCAACAATCTCAAAGATGATTTTGTCCCCCGGTTTTGCCTGTGCAAGCTTTGGCAAATCGGCACTTATTACTGTTGCTATTTTTGCATATCCGCCTGTTGTTTGGTGGTCTGCCATAAGCACAATCGGCATACCCGAATTAGTAATTTGTATTGAGCCAAAGGTAATTGCATCTGAAATTATTTCTAATTTTTCCTTGCCACGCAAAGCAATTCCCCACAGCCTTATACCCATTCTGTCAATGTCAGAGGTAACGGTGTACTGTTGCTTTGAAAACAGTACTAAATCATTTTCGCAAAACATATCGTCCTGCGGACCTAATACTACCCTTGCTTTTATTATTTTATCATAAGTATTTTCCGAAAGTTCTCGCTTTTCGATATTTTTAATTTTGCCTGCTTTACCGATTTTAAGAATATCGCCCGCTTTAAGCTTTCTTCCTTCAAAGCCGCCGACATTTATTTTAAGATTCGTTGAGGCACTGCCCATAAATAAAGGAACATCAAAGCCTCCTGCAACCGCAAGATAACATCTTAATCCTTGCTTAACACCCTTAATGCTTAAAATATCGCCTTTTTTTGCAACGTACGCTTTATTTGTTTTAATAGGCTTGTTATTAAGCGAAATATCAAAAATTCCGCCTGAAATCGCAAAAATATGCTCATCCGTAAACTTAGCCGTTATTCCGAGCATTGTCATTTCAATAACAGGTGCGTTAACATCGTTTTTGCAAAGTTTGTTTGCAATTTTTGTTGAATAGGCATCCATTACACCGCTTTGAGTAAAGCCATCTTTCATTACCGAAAATCTGCCTAAGTCTTGAATGGTTGAAAGCATACCTGCAGAAATAATTTCTATCATAATTCAACCTCGCTGACTGAAGGAGTGTAAGTGCCGTTTGCAACCTGCTTTTCTATTTCAATATACTCTGCCTTATCTATGCTGAAAAATTTAATATAATCGCCGGCTTTATACAATATAGGCGACTTTTTTGATTTGTCAAAAACTTTTACGGGCGTTTTTCCAATCAATTGCCAGCCACCCGGTGACGCAATAGGATAAATCCCTGTTTGCTCTCCGCCGATTCCTACAGCCCCTTCAAAAATTTCAAGTCTCGGTGTTTTTAATCTCGGAGTAAAAAGTCTTTCGTCCATACCGCCGAGATAGGCAAATCCGGGTAAAAATCCCAACATATAAATTAAGTAAGGCTTTGATGTGTGAAGCTTGATAACCTCTTCCCTTTCAAGAGCTGTATGGCTGCACACATTTTTCATATCCAAAGCAAACTCGTCGTCATAGCACACAGGTATATTCCAAACCTTAGCAGTGCTTTTTACGTCGCACTCTTTGCCGTTTATAAGCACTTCAACTTTCTTTTTTAGTTTCTTTGAGTTAATGATTGTGCAGTCGTAAAAAACAGTTAACGAAGCAAACGTCGGTACAAGCTCAACAATTCCGTTAATATGCTTTGCTTCTATTCTGTTGCAAAGACCGGTAACTTGTCGGTTAACCTCTTCGCTTATTTCATTTTTAAATTGCACGGTAACAGCGCTGTCGCCGTTTTGCAAAAATGAATAAATCATTTAAAATATCCTTTTTTAATTGTTGTTTCAAACCATTTATCGGTTTTGTCCTCAACCGTGTGAGGATATTCAATAAGCCCACGCATAAGTGAAATAATCGGCAAAACAATATTTTTGCCAATTCCGTCAATGTAAGGTCTTGCTTCTCCGTACATATCAAGCATACCCGCTTTTGCCGCAGCATCCATAACCGCCGCTTCCTCTTTCTCGGTATGAAAAAGGTCTAAATCATTCAAAAGAAATGCCGTGCATGCCATAAGAGCATTCATACCCCAGTCACTTACAGTTGCTGTAATAATGTTGTCGGCAGCCGTATCTGCCAAAATACCAAAGCCTGTTCCTGCCTTGCAACCGCCCTTTTCAGCGTAAGGAATATATTTTCTTATATGTTTTTCAATAGTGCCCATACCAAGCTCATTGCCAAGGTCACCGATAGAAAGATTATAAATACCTCTGCTTTGACATTCCCTAAAAAGAACATCATATTTCGCCTCAATATCGGTTGTGTTTACACCTACTGCATTATGATAATATCCGTTTTTATTTCTGCCGGGTGCTTCATTAGAAATAACAGCGCACGGCAAGCCGTGAGAAAGTATTTCTTGCGTTTGTTCCTCTTCCTTGCTCTTATCCTTAGTAAATGAAACAATGCAAATGGTGTTATCGGGTATATTGTCAATATCATATGTAATATTGACACCTAAAACCTCACTCATAGCCTTAATGGCTTTTTCGCATTGCTCAGGCACTAACATAACAGGCTTTGCGCCAAATGCCCTTATAACAAATCTGGCAAAAACGGTAGATGAGATAATTCCGTCAGTCTCAGCCTCATTCCAAGGGAGAAGAATAAATCCCGTTAAAATAAACACCTTTTCACCCTTTTTAATATTCTTCACAAGTCCCTCTGCCCCATTGAGCGACAAGGGCTTTCCTGTATATTTGATTGCCCCGTCGTAGAGAATTCTGCAAACGCCGTAACCTCTCGGGTCAAGGTTCATAAGCCAATCAAGATTGTATCCGACATTAAGTTTGGTAAGCTCGGTTTTATTCATTATTCTTTGCACTGCTCCTCAAAATCTTTAACTAAAGCGTCTTGAATTGTTTTCAACATTTCAGGCGCTTTTCCGCCTACTTTTTTGCCGTCAACGGTTTTAACCGGAATGCAGAAAGAACCTGTTGAATGAACAACAATTTCATCTGCCGACATTAATTCATCAAGAGTGTAATCTCTTTCTTCAACATCGTATCCAAGCTTTTTCGCAAAAGCAAGAAGCCTTATCCTTGCTGTTCCCGGAAGAACCATATCGTCAAGCTGGTGAGTAATAACCTTACCGTCCTTAAAAATAGAAACATTAGAGTGTGCGCACTCCGTAACAATATTTCCTCTGTGGAAAATTGCTTCTTGGCAACCTGCTCTGTCAGCAGCGGTAGCGGCAAGGCAAGACGGAATAAGATTAAGTGTTTTGCAATTGCAATAATAAAATCTTTTGTCCTCATACGTAATAACATCAATCGGCTTATATGTATCCGCAACAGGGCAAGGCGTAAGTGTAATCCACAAATTGCCCTGCATATTTTCAGGATAAATGTGACCACGAAGCCCATTTCCACGAGTAACCTGCATATAAACAAATTGGTCGCCGTCATCAACCTTTTTAACAAGCTCTCTGAGCAATTTGTCAAGCTCGTCACGCTCTATCGGTATGTTCATACCGAGAAGTTTTGCAGAATTGTAAAATCTTGTAAGGTGCGCATCCATATCAAAAACAATATGATTATGAGCATATGTTGCATCATAAACACCGTCACCAAACCAGCAAACTCTGTCAAGCATCGGAATTTGCATTTTTTCAATTTCGTCATACTTACCGTTATAATAGCCTAAGTTTTTCATTATGAATACCTCCATATATCAAATCAGGGGTCTGCCTTGCAGACCCCCTTGTCATTATTAAGATTAGCATATTTATATTTACATGTCAATAAAAAACAGTCAACATTAATTAAAATTTCTTTTATAATCATTCCAAAAAAAGATTAGATTATTGATAACTCCGACACTTGTGCTTATATAGGATTTTTTTCACAAATGTGCATATAATTTTTATTGTAATGCTTTATACTATATGATATAATTACAATGCAAAAAATTATATTATAAGAAGATTTCAATAAATTGCCTTAAAAAGGAATACATTATGAGCGATAAAACATCAACTTTAAAAAAGCCGATTAAAAACGGCAAAAAATTCTTTTTACTTTACAGTGCAGCTTTTTTAGTTTGTGCTGCTTTATGTTACTTTTGGTTTATAATAAATAAAAAGACATTAATTATTAACAGCGACGGCTGGAGGCAGCACTTTGCCGCTTTTGTATATTTCGGCAAATACGGACGTGAAATTTTAGAAACACTGTTTGAAACTCATAAATTTGTGTTGCCGCAATGGGATTTTTCAATAGGACTCGGAAGCGATATATTAACCACGCTTCACTTTTATGCTATCGGCGACCCACTTGATTTGTTAAGTATTGCCTGTCCTGCCAAATATGCGGCATATCTTTACAGTCTTTTATCTCTGTTTCGTTTATATCTTGCGGGGCTTAGCTTCGGTGCATTCTGTTTTATTAAAAAGCAAAATCACGTTTCAAGCATAACGGTAGGCTCGCTTGTTTATGTGTTCACCTTATTTGGAATGTTCATAGTGTCGCATCACCCGTTTTTTGCGCTTCCTATGATATTTTTGCCGTTGCTACTTCTCGGTGTAGAGCAAATTACGGCAGGCAAAAGGCCGTATCTTTTTATTGTTACGGTATTTTTAGCAGCTATAAGTAACTTTTACTTTTTCTATATGCTTGCTTTATTTACCGCAATTTATACACTTTTTTTGCTTGTTTGCAGATATCGTCATCGTGCCAAAGAGGCTTTTGGAGTTTTATTTAAAATCGCAGGCAGTGCAATTTTAGGTGTGATTTTAAGTGCAATTATACTTATACCTGTAATATTAGCCTATATCGGCGACGGACGTTCATCTGAGAGTTATGTTCATACCTGGATATACAGTATGGATTATTATCGCAATTTCTTAGCTTCTATGATTAGCTCTCAAACAAAACCGGGATATCTTACGCATCTTGGATATAACGCTGTTGCGCTTCCTGCCGTTTGCGTTTTATTCTTTACTAAAAACAAAAGTTGGCGCCCATTAAGATTAATATTTTTAGGCGCTACGGCTATGCTTCTTATCCCGGCATTCGGCTGGGCTTTTAACGGATTTTCATATATGGCTAACCGCTGGGTTTGGGCTTACGGGATGATTATTGCATATATTGTTGCAGTAACATGGCAAGACCTTTGCAAAATAGATATTCGCAAAGGCTTAGGCATAATCATAGCAATCGCAGTATATTCCTCAGCCGCCTTATTGATGATGAATGAAATAAATCACAACATTATTTTTTCTCTCATAACAGCGCTGTTAATAGTAATAGTTTGTATGATTTTAAATAAATCGGCAAAGAAGCTTATTGCTCCCGTTTTAGCAGTAATCCTTGTATTTGCCTCATTTGCAGGCAATTCGGCTTATTTTTTCAGCAGTCACGGCAATAACCATATTGCAAGCTATGTAAGTTACGGTGCCGTCAACAATAAGATTAAGCGTTCTGCAGCAAGCAAGGTAAAAAAGGCGGCAAAAGGCGACGATACATTCTATCGCTACAGCGGCGGAAAAATACATTACAACGAAAGCACTTACGTCGGTATGAACGGTACTTCGTTTTATTGGAGTATGGAAAACAAGAATTTAGCCGAGTTTGTTAGCGAAACAGAACAGCCTGCCAATGCGGCATATATGTTCAGAGGATTTAACGATTCAGTCGCAATGAATGCCGTTACAAACGTTAAATATTATGTTAAAAACAAGAAAACTTCGATTCCCTACGGTTTTGAAAAGTTAAAAGGAAAAGTTTATCAAAATAAGAACGCATTACCGTTCGGTTACACAACAAATAACGTCATCAAAAAAGCCGATTATGACAAGCTTTCATCATTAGAAAAGCAGCAAGCGTTAATTCAAGGCGTTGTGCTTGACAATGTACCTGACAAAATGAATACAATCACTCCCGCCTTTACCGACAAAAGCGTGCCTTACACCGTTGAGTGCAATAAGAATACTGCCGTCGAGGGAGAAAAAGTATATGTTTACAATGCAAAAAGCAGTATAAACATTAAATTTACAGGTGAAAAAAATCAGGAAACATATTTGCGTTATACATTGAATAACTACAGCAATATTGATGAGAACAAGAGTAATTCAGACAAAAAGCAAATAGGTAAAAACACATCAAAACATACTTTGCCGTCTAAAATGAAAATGCGTTTTTCCTTTAAAACCGATGACGGCAAGAAATACAAAACCGATTTTGTCACCTGCTATTCATCTTCTTACGTGCGTTACACGGGTGCCAAAACATATCTTGTTGGGCTTGGCTATACCGAAAATGCGAAAAGCAGTATTAAAATAACCTTTGATCAACCGGGAATTTACGACTTATCCGACATCGAGGTTTTTGAACAGCCTATAGACCAAGCATCACAACAGATTGCAGACTTAAAAGCAGACACGATGCAAAACGTCAAAATGAGTGAAAACAAAATAACCGGCACAATTGATTTGCAAAAAGCAAAAATGCTCTGCATTTCCATTCCTTACAGCAAGGGTTGGAGCGCTACGGTCGACGGCAAAAAAGCTGAGCTTTTGCAAGCTGACACGGCATTTAGCGCACTTGCTTTAGGCAAAGGAAAACACACAATAGAGCTTCAATATCATACTCCTTATTTAAAAGAAGGAGCATATATCAGCGCAGCCGGTGTTATCGCTTTTGCAGTTTTAATAATCATTACAGAAAAGCGCAAGAAAACGGATTATTTATCCTTAAATCAATAATATTTTCTATGGATGAATAAAACAAAACATTATTACTTTAATCAAATGGCTAAAACTAAAGCTGTCTCGCTTCAACTGCGAGACAGCTTTTTATATACACAATAAATTTGAATTTATCAAACTCGGCGTTTGTGAAAGCAAAACAATTGCCAAACCGGTTGCGACGGTGGCAACGACAGCAATAATAATTGCTGTTTTTTTACTGAATTTTCGTTTCATCAGCTTGCAAATCAATAAAGCGCAAATTTCACAGAATGCTATAACCAAAATAATTATTGCAATTGATTTCCAAAGCCAAGACAATTCAAGCACAAATTTCATATACCGTTCTCCCCTCTCCGGCTTGTTTAAAGCGAAATAACAGCATTTTTAAGTTTAATTATATCCTTTTCGTCAGGGTGAGATAATGCGCTGTCAAAATTATCAATCAACATATCAAGATTAGCAGGCGCATTGGTTAGCTCTTTCATCTTAACATAGCGTTCTCGTACGGATTGAGGCATTTTGCCTTGGCACATATATTCCCCCACAACAACATTGCTTAAATCTAAAGACTGCTTAACCCGACTTAAAATTTTTTTGAAATACTCATCGCTTCCGCCAAATCCTGCTGTACCAAACAAAAATACTTTTCTGTTTTTCAGACTTTGCAAAAGTTTCAACGTATCACAGTCGGCACTTCCCTTGTCCGTCCAAAAACCGATATAAAGCATTTCGGATTGAGGTATCTGTGTTTTTACATTGCCATAAAAGTCGCAATTTTCTTTTGGTAATACGTCATAAATCGCATCGGCAAGCATTTTTGTATTGCCTGTCAGGCTGCTCACTATTATTGAATATTTATTATTTTTCAATTTTCAAGACTTCCTTTACATTGTATTTTTTCACGTTCGTTATAAGCGGCAACATCATTATTTTCCCACCGTAATATTTTCCATTCATATTCAGGCAAAGCTTGTTGTTAATAATTATAACTTTTTTAGTGAAAAAAACAATTCATACCGAGCAAAATTAACCGTTCATTCATAAAGTCAAAGCACTTATGCAAAAATAAAATCAAAAGTGGCACACTGCATAAAGAACAATTGCATTTTCGTTGACTATTTGCCTATGATATAGTACGATATATATAAATAATCATAGATAATAAAACGCAAACTTTAAATTATTCATAAATTAAAAATCACAATAAGATAACAAAACAGAGGCACAAAAATGATTAACAAACTACACTTGGCAATGATAGATTTATACAGCGGAGATTCAAAAAGGATTCAGCATTTTTGCAAAGTTCACAGCTACGCAAAGCTGATAGCAGAAAACGAAAAGGTTGATGATAAAACTTTATTTATAATCGAAGCCGCTGCCCTCACTCACGACATAGGAATCCACACCTGCGAAAAAAAATACGGCAATTGCAACGGCAAATTGCAGGAAAAAGAAGGTCCGAAATTGGCTGAAAATCTTCTTACTAAATTAGGATTTGATATTGAAATATCACAGAGAGTGCAATACTTAATAGCCCATCACCACACATACGACAATATAAACAGCATAGATTGGCAAATACTTGTTGAAGCAGACTTTCTTGTTAATATGTTTGAGGAAAGCCTTCCGAAATCGGCTGTGCAAAACGCTTATGACAAAATATTTAAAACTGCCAGCGGAAAAGAAATTTGCAAAAAAATGTTTTTAATTTGAACATATCTTAATTGTAAAAATTTTTCAATTGTAAAAGCGCATACTTTTCATAAACTATACTTGCAAGAGCGATTTGATATTATGTGATAAATATTTTGAAGAAAATTTTATTCAAAATATCAGCACGCTTTGCGAATTTTTGATAAGAGAGGTGTTTTTACAATGGCAAAGAATACAGTTCCTGAAGCTAAAGAGGCTCTTAACAGATTTAAGATGGAAGCTGCTTCAGAGGTTGGTGTTTTTTTGCATTAAAATTTTTCAAAACGCCCTATTTAAGCCATTTTCGAGACTCGAAAAATATGTATAGTGGGCGGTCAAACACATTAAAAACATAAAATTAACGAAAAAAGGTCTACATACCCATTAGAAAAAGCGTTGAAGAAAACAAATCTTCAACGCTTTTATAATTGAAATAATTATACTTTGTGGTATAATTAAAAAAGTAAATGGAGAATTGACAGATATGATTAGGAAGTTGCAGGAAACAGATATAAATAAGGTTTCTCATATATGGTTAAATACCAATCTTAAAGCACATTTTTTTATTCCTGAACAATACTGGATAAGTAATTATGAATTTGTGAAAGAAATGTTGCCTCAATCGGAAGTCTATGTGTATGAGAATAACAACAAAATTCAAGGCTTTATAGGTGTAAAAGATGATTATATTGAAGGTATTTTTGTCACTGATGACATGCAGTCTCACGGCATAGGTAAAAAATTGCTGGATTATATCAAGAATAAAAAAGCCAAATTACAATTAAATGTATATCAAAAAAATGTCAGGGCAATATTGTTTTACCAAAGAGAAAGATTCATTATTCAAAGTGAGCAGTTGGACGAATTGACCGGCGAAAAAGAATATGTAATGAGCTGGGAATCAAATTTTGAAAGGTAATAATGTGTAATGCGTGTTATATCTTTCGTCAGATATGCTTGAAAAGCATAGACTTGCCAGAAACCGAAAAATAAATATACAAAACACTGTATACTTCCCCCCAGCATCTTGATAATTATACTTGAAATAATTATACTTTGTGGTATAATTATATGCAGAGATACAAATACTATATCGGGAGGTCGGATATAATGAAAAAATTTGTTGACAGATTTCAAGAACTTGAAACGCTTGAAAATGAATATAACAGCAATTCATCTTCCTTCGTTGTGCTTTACGGCAGAAGAAGAATCGGAAAAACAGAACTCTTAAATGAGTTTTCGAGAGATAAAAAATGTATCAGATTTCTTGCAACGGAAGAGTCTGAAAAGATGAACAGAGCGGCATTTTCATCAATCGTAAGCGAATACACATCAAATCCGCTTATTAAAAAAGCAAGCCTTTCGTGGGAAGAATTGTTTGATTTAATAACAGATTATAATACAGACGATAAAAAACTCATAATCATTGACGAGTTTCAATATATAGGCAAATCGAATCCGAGTTTTATCTCTGTGCTGCAAAAAATATGGGACACAAAACTAAAAAATAACAATGTAATGCTTGTATTATGCGGTTCGTTGATAAATATGATGTACAGCCAAACCCTGTCATACGACAGTCCGCTTTACGGAAGAAGAACAAAGCAAATCAGATTAAAGCAAATTCCGTTTAAGTATTACAAAGAATTTATTGACAGCACGGATGAAAAATTCTTAATCGAAGCGTATTCCGTTACCGGCGGAGTTCCAAAATATATAGAAATGTTTGAGAGCAGTGACGACATCTATACTGCCATAAAAAATTCTATTTTGAATTCTCAAAGTTACTTATATGAAGAGCCTGAATTTTTATTAAAAAATGAAGTTCAAGAGGTCGGAAGTTATTATTCAATCATCAAAACAATAGCCTGTGGCTGCGAACAGTTGAGCGATATATCAAATGCGTTGGAAATAAAGGCAACAAATTTGCCGAAATACTTAAAAGTTTTGATTGACCTTGATATTATAGAAAGGGTTGTTCCCATAACGGAAGATAAGCCAGAAAAGAGCAAAATGGGGCTTTATAAAATCAAGGATAACTATATAAGATTTTGGTTTAAGTTCGTATATCCTTATAAATCATACATTGAAAGCGAACATATAGATTTTGTTCTTGATAAAATTAAAGAGGGCTTTATAAAAAATCATGTTGCCTATGTGTATGAGGATATTTGCAAAAATCAATATCTTCCTGAGTTGATTATTAAAAACACTTTCGGTTTCACTCCCACAAAAATCGGCAAATGGTGGGACAGAAAAGATACAGAAATTGATATTGTCGCAACAGATAATTCCAATAATATCATCTTCGGCGAATGCAAATATACCAAAAAGCCGCTTGATGTTAATGTATATTACGACTTGCTTGAAAAGGCGAAAAAAGTAAATTGGAATAAGCAAAACAGAAATGAATATTTTGTGTTCTTTTGTATTAACGGCTATACGGAAAAAATGCAAAACCTTGCAAAACAAAATTCAAATATCGTTTTGTACTGAAAAATATAAGTCTTGTGAAACGGCACTGATGCTTAATTGAGCATTGGTGCTGTTTTTCTTTTCACCAAAAAATCTATAAAAATTAAAATTCATTGTATTATTAAAACAGAAAGTGAGGTCATGCCTTATGATTGTAAAAATTTTAATAATGCTTGTTATTTTTCTCATTGTCAACTTGATTGTTGATGTGATTTGCAAAATCAACATTACCCTTTTAAGTGTGCTAATAAAATCACTGTGCTTTTTAGGGATTTTGTACTTACTGATAAATTGACGGCAAACTTAAAGCTGGAGGTTATATATGAATGATAATAATGAAATATGGAAAAATGCCCTTGAAATTTTAGAAAAGGTTAATAACAAAACGGCATTTAATCTTTGGATCAAACCAATTACGGTTAAATTTGACGGAAATACAGCATATTTGTTTTTTACTAATTCTCTTAGTAAAAACATTGCCGAGAATATGTTGTGCGAAAGCATTGAGAAAGCAATTAAAATTTCTTCAAACGGAATCATTAAAAGTTTTAAATATATGGAGGTTAGTAAAAATGAATAGCACAACTACACCAACAGTGCAAACTTACGAAAATGAATATATAAATATTTCATTTTATGGCGATGAGGTTGAATGCAAGGTATTAGCCATATATCGCTTTATGGGCAACGATTATCTGCTTTACGGTTTTGAAAATGGCGAAAAGCTCAATGTTTATGCCGGAATAGTAAAAAGCACTAACGATATTACTTATCTGGAAGAGCTTAAAACAGAAACTGAATTAGAAATTGCAAAAACAGTAATTGATAAATACTACAATGAATATTTCAAGGAGGGAAATTAAATGAAAAGCAGAAAAACAAAAATAGAAACCGTTATAGGTGCTCTCATCAGCACCATTGCGGCAATGGGACTTTTAATTTTTAATGGATTTATTATTGATGATGTTCAGTTTGTTAATGAAACATTAGCCGTCTGTATTATGGGTTTCGCCTTGCTTTATAGCATAATTTTTAATGAAGAAAATAATTTTATTGCAAAAATAATTCCTGTACTTACATCACTTTATATTTTTGTCAGACTCGGAATTAAACCGTTGCTCTCGTATAACATAAATGATATTGCCGTTTCAGTATTGCACGCTGTATTCTATGGCATTTTATTCGTATGCTTTACGATCTCCCTTATCAGCAGGTTAACCTCAAACAAATTAGATTATGAAAAATACACTATCCCGGCTTGTCTTATCGAATCCGCAATATTGATGTATTTGGCATGTTTCAAGGGCGCCGACAGTTTCATTATGTTAATGCCGATTTGTTCACTTCAGCTTTTTGTGCATATGTGGACATTATACTATGAAGAACAAAAAGCTTACGAACACTTGGAGGGAATTAGAAATGAAGAATACACAAAAAATCAGTAAATCAAAACATATAGCGACATTTGGGTGCTTTCTTGTAAGCATAGTTTCTTATATAATCTTATTTGCGAACATAGACTACTCTTTTATGTCAAAAGAATACACAACATTATTATCTATAGACGTAGTAATGTCTGCTTTAAACATAATGTTATTTTTCACTGCGATTTTGCCTGCGAAGATTAAAGCAAAAATGTTCAAGTCGACACTTGATACCAAAAGGTACGCCTTAATTATTCTCTTATTACAAGCACTTTTCTCATTAGCACACGCTTTTTTCAACTTTAGTTTTGAAGCAATACTAAATGCATTTGTTTCAGTAAATAACATAAATGCAATAGCACTACCGATACTGTTGGCAGGATTTTATCTGTTTTTACTTCTTACAGAATATCACGAATGTTCAAAAGTGCCGATATATATTTTCGGAAGTATGTATCTGATTTTAAGCGTTGTTGTGATTTTGAATAGCCAAAATATTATTCCGTTTTTAATGATGTTACCTCAAATAATTTTTGTCATAGTGTTTATGTATGAATCATCAAAAATAAGCAGCATATCCGCCTTGATGTTTTTCAAATCACAAACACTTGAAACTGAAAATGAAGAAATAGATTGCTATTGTTTCTATGCGGAAATGGATGAAAACAAAAACTTAATTTACTATTTAACAGACCCTGAAACCGATAAATATTACATTTACACTCAAGGTGCAGCAAAAGAGATTACAAACAATTCTGCTCAAAGCACCGACGATACGGCACAGCTTGCAAAAAATGCGCATAACAACTTAATTGTGCTCTCTCATAAATTAGATAAAGAAATAGCCAAAATAAATAACGAATATTACTAAAGCAAAGCCCTCGGCAGATATGTGCCGAGGGTTTCGCTTAATCGTCAAATGTTAGGTACTTAGTATAAATTTCTGTTTGCTTTTGAATAATATCCTTAACCACAGCTGATATGCCTAATATGCAATCTATATTAGCATTATATAAATTCAGATCATAAATAGGAATAATCAGTTGTTCCGTCTTATTTTGCCCATACAACTTATGTATATCAAATAATTGATAATGATTTGTAACATCATATAAATGCTCATTATAATCATAATGCACACCGTATCTGCAAATATTTTCTAAAACGCCGTTATTATATTCTACTTTATTTGCTTCGTTCAAGTTGTCATCTAAACTTACATAGCAACTTGTTTGGCCATCATAATAAATAATTCCATCATCGCAAACATTACAAAAATCCTTCATCCCTTCAATATAATCCTTATTATCGTAATAAGGTACATTTTTAAAATCCAAAAAAAGTTCCGTCATATAATTTGCAAACATATTTATCAAACTAGAATTAACTCCATGTATTTTGGTGTTTTTAAGAAATTCACGAACCTTTACCCTTAATAACAATCCGATATTGTCTTTTCGAAAGACTTTCCCTCTAAAATAATATGGTATATCATTGAAATAGTCGCTATTCAAATGAGAATTCCAAAATTCATTCATCATTTCGCTCCAAGGAAAGTTTTCAATTATATGCAAATATTCTTTTTTAAGAGTCAATTCAAATTTCTTTATAAACTCAAGTTTTATTTTTTTGCTTTCCTCATTGAAAATAACTTTAAAAATTGAATTTCCAATAACTAAAAATGTTCTGTTTCCAAATTTAATAATATTCATTTGTTCATAACTACAACCAAACTTTATATTGTATTTTTCATGTATATCAAAAAGATTCAGTACTTTATAATTGCTGTCATAAATATATAACTTATTGTTACCATAGCCATAAAAACATCTGTCATCCATTGCCTTAAAGCCAATTATTGTATTATCGCCAAACAATTCACAGTTAAAACAAAGCACAAGATTATCACCTATTAAACATATAGGCTCATTCTTTGTAATAATTCCATGATTAAAATGAATAATTTGGCGAGTAGCAATTTGGCTTAAATTAAAAGATGTCAATTGCCCCTTGTAACTTTGAGAACGAGTTTTATTAAAGTACCATCTTTCATAACCAAAATTGGATGGACAATCACATAATATGTTTCTATCATTAGAATCTTGAATCACTCTGTTATTTAATGACGGATATTTTTTTCGATACATTTCTTTAGTCGAATCATTATAGCAAATTGATTTCAATGTTCTACCACTAAAAAGAATTTCTATTTCATCACCATCCTGTACAATTTCCTCTGCTAGTAAATGCTGATCCACTTTACATACAGAAAGCAATTTTTCATTTTCTGTATCAAACAGCATATAAGCATTTCCGTAATAAGAATTTTCATCTAAGCGAAGCAGCGCAAAATTTTCCTGTTTACAGCAAAGCGTACCATATGAATCGAATTTATCGGTGGAATCTTTTTTCCTTTTTTCAATGCAAGACGAAACTATATTTTTATCATAATTCAAACTTTGACTTATGTTACCGTTTTTTATTTTCACTATCACAGACGAATACAACTCACTATTAGCACTAATAACGAAGCCGGTATCTTTTTTATAGCCAATATCAGTAAATGGACTTGATTCATCACTAAGCACTCTGTGAATAACGGTTGAATACTTAACATCCCAAATATTAACCGCATTTTCATCACCGGTTGCAAAATATTTTCCATCCTCGCTTATTGCAAAAAGTTCTGCTTTTTTACGTACCGATCTTACATAACCGCGCTCTCCTTCAAACGGAACAAAACAAGCGTCATTGCATAATGAATTTGAAAAATCCGTATTGACACATTCCTTACCTATAAAATCACACAAACGCAAATCAAGGCTGTGCAAATCACAATCCTTAAAACTGTTTTTGTAAAAATATAATGTGTTAACCAAATTTGTGGTTTTAACAATATCATCACAGGATTCAAAACACCTGTTAACATTACAGCTTTGGTTTGCTCGCAGTGAATTTAATTCGGCAAGCAGACTGCGTTTATCAATTTCATAAGACAGAAACTTACAAATCTGCTCACCGAAAATAAATTTATCAAACACATCAACGTTATTGTTGTTTACATCTCTGCCAATTTTTTTAGCGGTAAAATAATCAATACATATTTGATTTGAAAAGACAAGCTTCTGACTGCTTTTTTCATATTTTGCAATGCCATATTTTTCAAGCATTAAAACATCGGCTTCAAAATCATTTATATGCTTTTTACCAAAAATTCTTGATACTAAACGAACTTTACCATTATGCGCCAAAAGCAGTTCAACAAGTTCTTTTTCGGTAATATATTTTGTTTTATGCTTTGCACAATAATATGCCGTTTTTAAAACAAAATCATTATCAAGGACCTCATTAAACCTTCTGTCCATGAGCTGATGCTCCGAATTTATCATTACATCATTGGCAGAATTTGTTTTAATCAATTCAACATACCACCCGAGCATTAACGGAGTTGATATTATTGAATAAACCTGTTCTTTAAGATTTTTGAAATCAAATTTAGGTGAATTCTTAAATTTATCCTCTAAAATAGATATTATTTTTTCTTTTGAATGAGGTTCAAGTTTGAGCACTTTGAAATTTTCAAACACCTTACCGTCATTAAAAGCAGAGGAAACAATAACGCAGCAACCCATTTTAACAAAATTTTCTATAATATTTGTTACATCGGCAATACTTTCATTATTAAAAGCGTCCTCATAATGATTTATAAGCAAAACATACTTAATGTCAGATTGTGCTGAAACCATGTTATAAAAACGTTTAAAAAACTCAATTGAACCCAAATAACTTTTTTCGTCCTTGAAAAAATATTTCTGCAATTCAGTATATAAATCTTTAGTATTTAACGCAGCCGCCTCAATATAGCACGGCACAACGCCGTTCTCATTCTTTAATGCTTCAAAGCATTTTAAAAGAAATTGAGTTTTCCCATATCCTGCCGGTGCAATAAGTGCCGTATTTTCATAATTTGATTTTTTCACATATTCAAGCAAATCAAAGCCCATTTTCTCGTCTCCTTAAATCATCAATATTATTTTATCATTACACAATTAAAATTACAATATCCGTGTTTTCACCAAAAAATCAAAGCACTTAATTATTTGATATATAATAGCTATAGAAACAACAAATGAAAAACAATTTTAAAGTTCAATCGTTGCTTCACCAAGAAAACAAAACGCTAAAATATATGATATATAATAACCATAGAGACATCAAGTGAAAGGATTTTTAGGCGCTTGAAAATGTCTCACCAAAAAAATATATATCACATAAACGCAAGTTATAATATACTTGCAAATGAAATTTAAATATAAATTTCTCTTTCACCAAAAACAAAATATCATTCATAATGAATGATATAATGAAAATGAAAGCAGAACATTGAAAAGTTAATATATGAATTATGCTTTATGGTCAACTCGGTTAAAAAGGCGGCTCCACCGCTCCGAGGCGCAGGGTAGTACTCAGTTAATATGCATAAGGATACTTTTGCAAAAAGGCTGTTAAACATTAGCGATAATGATTAAGAAGAAGAAAATCCTCAACAGTAAACCTGTGGCGCAAAGTTGATCGTATTGAAAAGCACGGAACTTCCGGGTGCAATAATACACGCTCGCAGTGCGAGAATAAACCTGAAAGCTTATCGGCGTGGCAGCCGATGATTACTCAGGTAAAGCCATCAATGCACTTTGCCTTGACTTCGAGAAATCGGATATAACGGAAGACTCCGGTAATGGTAGCCGAATGGCAATAAATGAACTTTTACCTAATTGAATGGTCGGTGACATTTGCAGGGAACCTATCCTGTGTAAGATGTGGTTTTTAAAACTGGGGTAAGTAGTTAGGGGTAGCTCCCCGAAGCTCAAGCTTATCTCCTTACTTGCTGAAGATCAATGCGTGAAAACAATGTACGGCGAAGGTCGGACCATAAAGTATAGTTGATATATTAACTAATTAATAACCACTTCACTCATATTGGAGGCTATTATGATTTACATTACAGGTGACACGCATGGAGACATAAACAGATTTTTTGACGGTGGTGTACTTGATACTAAACTTACCGAAAACGACACTCTCATTATTTGCGGAGATTTTGGCTTTGTTTGGTTTGACGAGAGCAACCCTGTTGGATTTAATCAGGATAAGGATAAACTTGACAGATTATCCTATAAGCCATATACAATTCTGTTTGTTGACGGCAATCACGAAAATCACGATAGGCTGTCAAAGTTCCCCGAAGTTGAAAAATATGGCAGCACTGTGCATAAAATCAGAGACAACATTTATCTTCTTGAAAGAGGTAGGATTTACACCATTGAGGACAAAACATTCTTTACTTTCGGCGGTGCTTATTCTATTGATAAATATATGAGGCAAGAGGGCATTTCTTGGTGGAGTGGCGAAATTCCTAATGACGAGGAATACAAGCGTGGTATTCAAGCAATTAAAAATGCCGATTATAAGGTTGATTATATCATTACACATACTTGCCCATCCGAAATAATCAAAATGTATTTGCACCATATTCCTGACCCTCACGACGGTGAACTGACCGGCTTTTTCGATTATCTGATGTTTGATGTCGATTTTAAATGTTGGTTTTTCGGGCACTGGCATACAGACGATTGTTTTAATGTTCCAATGCGTGGGAGAACCAAAAAGCTTAGAGCCTTGCTGTTTGACGTCGTTAACATTGAAGAATACGAGGAAGTAAAAAACAATGAATACTGAAGACAATGTTTTTCATGTCACCGATGAGAACGGAAAACAAATAAGAATGGAAGTTCTGTTTACTTATGATGATACAGAACAAGGACTGGTATATATAGTCTATACGGATAACACTCTTGATGATGAGGGAAATGTTAATACATACGCATCATATTTTTATCCTGATGAAGACGAGCCTCGCTTAAGAGTAATTGAAAATAATGAAAAGTGGAATATGATAAAAGATATTCTTGAATCATTAAACAAAGGCGAAATTCCGGACTGAGAATTTCACCAAAAACAATATTAACTATTAGAAACATTGTAATATATGATTGTAGACAGTTAAGTTTGTCTGACAAATTTATCAAAGAAAGGAGGAAATGATTTATGTCTTGTTTGCACATTCAATATGATGGCGGTGATTTCAATTGCTATCGTTGCGATTTATGCGGGAAAAGATGGGATTGGGGCGATGCTCATGTAGAGCATGTATGTAAAGACGGCGAAAGCTACCGCCATTGTCCTATTTGGGAAAAATACTCGTACTAATGTTGCGTAATCTAAGTATCCTGCGAGGAAATTCTTCGCAGGATGCTTTTTTATACCATTAACTTCACAAAGCGGAATTTCACCAACAATAATTAGCGCTCCTATTTCGGTGTTAGAATTAAATTAAAGAAAAGGAGTGATTATTTATGGCAATAAGACCCGTATTTATAGAAAGTTCTAAACCGCCTTATTTCAAAATGGTAAATATTAAATTCAAATGGAATGGCGGCTTTGCAAAATGCCAATCACAGAAAAACATCAATGCAATTCACACAGCGTTTTTAAGTAATCATCCGGACTACGGAATATTAGAAATCTCCAGTAAATCAACGAAAGAAATAGGTACTAAGCTAAGTGCGTTTTCTCTTTTAAAATATGTACCATCAATAAATAAATCTATACCGGTTGAGTGTATTTATCAGGGCAGCAAGGTGTTTTCTAATGGTGGACCATATACAGATTTGTACCTAAAATCACCTAAAGAGGCAAAAACAGACGGCAGATTAAAATCAAGTGGCGAATTGAAAGGATTTCACTTTGAAAACATCGATTATCCGCTTGGAAACGGTTTTACTTTTTATGATTATATTTATATTTCTGCTCTCAATGAAAATACTATTCTTGCAGGAGAAATAATAAAATACTCTGCATTTACCGATATTATTTTCACACCGCAAAAAAGTATAAACTGCCAAGCAAAATCAGCTGCAATATTCAAATCATTGTATAACAACGACCTGCTTGATACAGCAACCGATTTTGTTAAAATATCATCATTATGCGAAAGCAAAATCTTCTAAATAACAGCATAGGCTGTCTCTAAAACGAGACAGCCTATTTTAGCATTATTCAGTTTCATCATCCACAACCACGCAATCGCATAATAAACCTTCATCAAAGTCTTTCAGCTCATTTTTAAATTCGGTTGCGATATTTTTAGCATTGTCAAGCATCACTTCGGGATGCACACCTTTGTTTTGATAGATTTCCAACAAATTTTCAACATCCGTTAAAAGTCCTTTAGCATATCCCTCATTTTCATACCTTTGATTATAATAGCGATAGCATGCTTTATTAAGAATTGAAAAAAGCTTTTTTGTAAAGCCATCAGTCAATATATTTTGACCATTTCCTGCTAAAAAATCGTTTTCTGAATTTATAAGCAAACCAAATTCGTCTTTGTCTTTAAATTCTTTATATTCATTGATAACATCATAAATTATAAAATTATACAATATTACACCTAAACTATAAACATCACTACGAGCTCCCACATCATCATAAATTCTATATTCCCGATAAGTTCCTGCTAATTCAGGAGCTTCAAACGGAAATGTGCCACAAGGAATACTGCTACAGTCATCTATCATTAAGGAGTTTTTATCAAGATAAACAAACGAATCAAAATCAAAAAATTTAAGATAAGTCATAGGTGAGGCATCTTTTTCACTGATATAAATAAAATTCTCAGGTTTTATATCAATCAATGCAATGTTTGCCTTATGAAAAGCATTAACAACACTGCATAGGCACAAAAAAGCTTCAAGTCGCTCAATTACTGTCAAATCTTTAACGCCATTGCCAAAGTCTTTTGAATCATAATTATATATCAAAAGCCCTCTATATGTATTGCTGCCAGCATCAAATTCTTTAATTATGTCCTGTTCATTCAAAGATACAATATTATATCTTAAATAGCGATTTTTCGTATCGGAATTCAGAATATTATTCACCATAGATTGAACTTGTGCCTGCCGATTAAAAAAATTATCAAAATCTTTCTTAAACTCAATTGCATTTGCAGGCAAATACCTGTGCTTAAATACCTCATTCTGAATTTCAATAGGCGAGATTGGTTCACCTGAAACATTTATATCGAAATTGTACTCTTCCTTATTTGGAGTGAATTCTTTTATTATAACAATATTTTTTCTGTTTCCTTCAGAATCGAGATGATATCCTTTATATGATGAACAAGAAGCTCCTCGACCTAAAAATTCTGTAATAGAAATCATCTCATCATTTCTATATGAAATTTTTAGACCTACAAGAGTTCTTTTTTCAATCATGATTTTGTTCCAGCTTTCATCAAATAATGAAATGTGTTAAGCGGATTTGATGTCAAAAGACAAAAAATAACAACTCTCTCAATTGTGTTTGGCAAATAAAGTCCTGCTGATCCGATTTTGTCAAGAATACCATCGCAATAATTTTTAAAGTTCACATACATAGGCTTTAAGGCTTTTTGCTTATCAAAATCGTAGCGAGTCAAAACATCCCAATAGCTAAAGTTATCGTCGGTACCGATCATAAATTTATAGAACGCTAAAATTACAATATGATCCCTTGTTGCATTGAGTTCTCCTGATTTAATACCGTCAACCAATTCTGGTGTAATCAATGCACGATTTTTTAAGATTTTTGAAATTGTTCCTTTAAGGCTTCTCGCTTTAGAGTTTCCAAAAATTTGATTAAGCAGTTCGTCATCCTCAACATACTCACATACATGTTTATTTCTATTTTCAATCGCAATTTTAACTATATCGACGAATAAAGAGAATGTGTTATCATCGCTAAGATCTTTTTCATTTTCAGAAAAGCTGTCAGAAATTTTTCTAATAATTTCTGCATCCGCAATGCTTTCATACAGTTCTAAGAAAGTCTCGTTAAATGAAACTGAATCGGTTTTCGGAAGCGAAACAACAAAATCAATAAGTTTATTTTCCGTATTCTCATCAAACACATTAATACAAGATTCGAATTGATCTTCAAAGTCCCTTTTATAAACTGCCGTTCTTTTTGCATTTTGCTCCAAAGAATCATCAGTTTTGCTTTGCTTTTGCAAAACATCCTCATATGCTTTGCAAAGTCTCAAATATGTTTCATAAACATTAGTGTGCTTAGTAATACTGTACATATAAAGCACCTCGTACGGATCCTTGTAATTTATATTTCCCAAAGAACATTCTTGAAGTAATAACTTCAAAAATTGATCCTTAGTTAAATTCAAAATAAATCCGAATGCGAAAATCGTATCTCTTAATTTTTGATCCGAATAATCAAGTTTTTCACCACGGTAGCGAATTTGTGGTGCTCTCTGAGATGTCGGACTATCGTAATAACCAAACAAATCTCTAAGCAATCCGTTACCACTATTGCCTTCAACAACTTTAATGGTCTTATTAGGACGCAAACGAATCGATTTACCGATACCATTTTCAATCTTGATTTGATCAATTAAATCGCAAAATATGTTAAGAGGAATATCATTAATATCTTCTACTTCACTAATTTTTTTACCGTTAAATTCCTCATTTGGTTTTGCAAGTATTACCATTCTTTTAATAAAAAGTACCGGATTGGTATCTTCAATCTGCAAAAGTAAATCCGCCACATTACCTTTTTCAAGCAAATTTTCCTCTTCAAGTTTTGGAATGAATTTTTCAGCATAAGCATTTGTAATTTTTGTATTCATTTTCTTCCCCTTGTATTGTGATTTTCAGACAAATTTAATATTTTTCTGTCTGTAATTTAATTATACTGGTTTTTATTTATCATTTCAATAAAATATGGAAACTTCACCAGTTTTTTTAAAATTATAAAAATTCAGAATACAATAAAAGATTACAGTCAATCAATCTGTAATCTACAATAAGTCACATCGTCGTCTTGTTTTGTCAAACAAATTTCCTTTGATCTTCTAATATAATCATTTGTATTATAACAATTGAAAAACAATCCGTCAGTGGATATTAATGCACACTGATTTTTAAGAATGCCTGTATTAACACGAAAATGTTTAAGAACATCTTTTTGATTAGCAAAGTAAGTAAATCTTTTTATAAAACCATTTTCAGGATATGAAAGAACTTGATCACCGCAAATAACTATACCATCCCCAATATGAGCAATATAATATCTTTTGGTTTTTATATTTAATACAAACAAAACCAATGTCGATTTTAATTCACAAAAATCTAAATTTAGAATTTGAGATTTATTTTGTAATTCAAGTTGTAAAATATAAGGTAATTCTTTGAAGGATTCAATCTTCTCGCTTTTATTCACAAATCCATAGCAAAAGTCTATGGATGCTTCAACAACCACTTCAGCTGCTTGCTTGGCATATTTTGATGAGCCACAGCCGTCGCTGATAGCACAGAAAAAATAATCATCTTTCATGCCAACTTTGATTGCATCTTGATTTTCTATACCGTGCTGCTTATGGTATGTGCCGGCTTCACTATATATTTCATAACTGATTTTATTGTGCAAAAATTTCTCTCCTTTCGTTAAAGCGGTGCAATGCACCGCTTCGCTTTTTATCAATCATCAGTAAATTTTGATTCAAGTTTTGCAAATGCCAAATTTCTAATTTCATCATCTGGTATCAATGCAAAGAATGCAAAACTGTTTGGTCCTACTTCATTAATAATATCGGTCAAAAGCAAACTATATCTTTTGATCGCCTCTAATTCCTCAGTTGACGGCTTACCGTTAATACGAGAAATATACATTATAAACAGTTCATTAAATTGTTTAAGCGCTTCCATATCATCCTTTGATTTAAAAAGTGCATCAAATTGTTCGTTAAAACTTGAATTAAGCATATTTTTTGTAAGCATATTTTCATTACAATCTATTACAACAAAAAACATTTTCAGCATTGATATCGGATAATTAAATTGTCTATATCCGGATTTGAGTGTCAGCTCAAAAGGCTTTCCTATTTTATCGGCAATATACTCGTGATCGGATTTTGGCATAACAATTCGGTTACCGTCAACATCCATAACATAAAGATGCTCTGCAGCAATAGAACATAGTGTTTCCTCAACTGAAGTGCACTTTCCGTCCCATCCCAAGAGTGTTTGCATAAATGCTTTAAAATAAGCGATAGTGATATAATCCTCTGATGTATCTCTGCTGTCTGAAGCAATATAAAGAACGCCATTGTCAATTTTATAAAGCGGATTTATCGGTGATAAGTTTTCCTTTGTAGATGGTACAAATTCCTTAAGTCTTGAACAAAACACATCACATTTTTGTTCCAAGTCCTCCGGTTCAAGATATCCATAATTTAGGCAGGCAATAAAAAACTTGCGAATATAAAGCATATCGTAAAAGTCAAAAACACAGCCATGCTTTTTTGCAGCCCTTTCTACAATACCTTTAATAGGAATTTGAATGTCTTTTTTTTCGTTATCCATAATAACACCTCTTTACCTATCCTGCTCTAAAAGAGCAGGATGAATTATCAGTTTTCGTTTTCTTCGAGTTCTTTCTCTGCAATCATATTATCCATTTGGTTTAAAAGACTTTTAAACAAATTATCGACTTCATCGTTTTTCTCTACAGCACTCGATTCACTTTCATCATGTTTATTAGTCTCTGCCTTTTCAAAAAGTGCTTTATTACGCTCGTCTCGGCACTTTTCAGCATATTTATCAAGTTCAAAAATCTTGTACTGCCCTGTCTTTTGAATCTTTGATTTAGGTGCCTTAAATTTTTTGTATTCGGGATACAAGTCATAAAAAAGCGGAAACTTGTTTATGTACTTATATTTGCCGTTAAGCACAAGCGCTGTAAGTTTTGGCATTTGTGCAAGCTGCTGTGCACTGATAATAGGCTCCTCTCTGTAAGTTCCGCCTTTTTTCACAGTTTTATATCCGCACCTTTCCGACATTTGTTTAAGCATTGCAAAATCATTTGATGAAAAGCAAATATGAATACCAATATTATCAAGAATAGAGGCGGCCTTGCTTTTACCATAAAGGTCATCAAGTTGCCCTGTGCTTTGAAGCACAATCATACAACGAATACCACGTTCTCTTCCAGCAGAGAGCAGTTGTGAGAGATTAGAAAAGGCAAAGCCGAATGAGCCCAACTCCTCAAGAACTACATTCATTCTGATCGGAAGTGTGCCGCCGCAGGCTCTGGCAAGCGAAAGATAGTGGGTAATGATTTGCTTAACAATCATTCCGCCCACTACATCTTTCGCCGATGTTTCATCAGGAATAATGATAAATATTGCGACCTTTTCATCGGGCTTGAGAGTAGCGATATCGAGTGTATTTTCAGTAGTGGAAAGAAATTCTACAAGCCCCTGTGAACGAGTAAGCTTAGAAAGACCGGTTTTAGCTACGGAACCGATACTGTCACGTGTTTCATTAGGAGCATTTACATATGTGGTAAGGTTGTTCTTAGCAAGAGAATTATCCGGAAGATTTTTGTACAGCGACTTCAAATGAGTTAATGCCCCGTATTTTTCTTCGCCCTTGACAATAAAACTTTGAAGCGAGGCAATATTAACTTCGTTTTGGTCAGCTGCAATATCCATAAGGCTATAAATACAGCCATCCAGAAATTCCGCCCCGGAATTACACCAATACTGCTCTTTTGATTGAGGGTCTTCGCAAAGAGCATAAGAAAAATCGTGCAGAGCCGAGGTTGCTTGATCGACTCTTTCCAAATCTCCTGAAGTACAATCTTTATAAATTTGAAAAAGCGGATTGTATTTAACAGGCGATTTATAAGGATTTGCCAGATCAATACAAATAACCCTATGAGTTTTAGCTGCTTTCCCGGCAATCGTCTTAAACACATCACCTTTAATATCAAGGACAAGAGCACTTTCACCCTTATCAATAACCTCGGCGACATAATCTTTTACACAGCATTGAGTTTTACCAGTACCGGTGCCGCCGGTTACAAGTATATGTGACTCACTGGTATCAGTGTAAGCAACCTTTTTACCTTTAGTGGCTACAATTACACCGGCTTTATATGACTCTTCTTTTGTTTTAAAGTTTCTGCCTATTTCTTTTGGTGTTGAAAACCGTTCGTCTCTCATTATCTCTTGACCTCCTCGTTTTTAATCTCATCAACATATAATGATGTTGTTAATTTCGACAAGTTCTTATCAAAGAAAGACTCACCGATTTTAAATGCTTCGCTTAAAGATGAGACATTTTTCATATTTGCTGAAAGCTGTCTTTTAAAGGATGAAAAATCAACACCGATAAAATCAGCGTAAACCTCTTTGTAATGCTTGATTACAATTTCCGCATAATCCTTGGCAGAATAAGGCGTTGCCTCGATTGTGCTGCTTATATCAAGAGCGTCACAAAGCCTGTCAATAAGCCTTTGCTCAGACTTATTAGGCTCTTGCGGGAAGAAAAAGAGCATAAAGCAATGCTCGGAAGCCTCCTTTAAAAGCTTGATTACAAGGTCTGTTTGCAATTCGTTCAGGTGATGTGCGAATTTACAGATATCAACACCGCACACCTCTTCATAATAAGGCTTATAAATAGCCGAATCCGAAAGACGAACACCAAGCTCTTCAACGGCCGACATAGTCGCTTCAATATTTTCAAACTCAATATATGAGTCGAGTCCCGAGGGAAAAGTTGTTTTTCCATTGTAAACATCCGCAAGATATTCCAATACTCCGGTTCTGCCCTGACCTTTATCGAGCAATACGATATATGTAGGCTTCTTCTTAAAGCCAAGTTCATACTCGTTTGCATGGATTGATATTGTTTCCGCAACAGCCTTAATTTCAGGCATTCCAATAAGTGTAGTTTTCATTTTAAACCTCCTTAATCATCCATAGGATCGCCGACATGATCCACAAAACCCATTTTCAATGCATCTTCTGCAGAAAGCCATGTGTCACGATCGGTTAATGCTTTGATTTTAGACTCTTCAAGATTAACGGAATCTGCAAAAATCTTTGTCATCTTCCTTTTGGTGCTGTTAATATGATCAGCAGCAATACTTATATCTGATGCTTGACCTTGAACTCCTCCAAGTGGCTGGTGAACCATTATTTCGGCATTGGGTTGGCAAAATCTTCTGCCTTTAGTAGCCGCACAAGTAGCCAAGAAAGCCGCCATAGAAGCTGCCATGCCTTCAACAACAGTCGTCACTTCACATCCGGATGCGTTAAGTGTGTCGTAAATAGCCATACCTGCTGAAATTGAACCTCCGGGGCTGTTCAAAATAAGCGTCAAAGGTTCTTTAGAATTCCTGCTGAGATAACGAATCTCTGAGCAAATATACGATGCCGTGTCATCGTTAATTTCGCCGATGATATGAATCGTTCTGTTTTGTGTGACTTCCGCAGTGAAGAAGTCCACCATCACTTCCTTACCATCAAGTGTTGTGATCAAGTTGGGTACAATCATAATTGTTTTGTCTCCTTTTTATGTTTTTTAACGAACTTGTCGTCAGTATTTATATTAGCATCTATAATAACAGTGCTTACTTTTTTGGTGAATTTGCGTATATTCGGCACACATTGGTAAAACTAATGTGTGCCATATCTTTATTTATTTATATTAGGGAATTTTTCAGCCACTTCCAAGAAATATTGAGCTTTATCCGTATCTTCTGAAACGATGAATACAACTCTGTTTTGCTGATGATTTTCTTCTGTATTGAACTCACCGGTATCCTTCACCCTATATCTACTATAGCTTTTTCCAATTCCGACAGCCTTAAGCTTAGAAGCATCCGCACCGAGTGAAATTAGTTTATCCATAACTGTGTCCGCTCGTTTTTTGGAAAATGTTACATGCTGTTTTTCCGAACTGTCGGTAGCAGCCGTTGAACCGGCAATTACAATGTTACACTCACTGTCATTGATTACATCGACCAATGATTCAAGCTTAGCGGTGGCTTTTTCTTCATTTAACCACTCTGTACTGTCCGGCTTAAAAAGTGTGGTATCATCAAGTGTGACATCGAGATTTTTACTTCCTTTGTAGCTGTCCTTTCGTACATCTACCGTCGAAACATCGGGCCAACCGGATTTATCAGTCTCACCGCCGTTATTTTCCTCGATGAATTTAACATTTCCTCCGGCTTTCTCTATAAGTGTACGATAAAAATCTTCGAGCTTACTAATGTCTGAATTGTTAAGGCTTTCCTGTTCACCCTCAGTAGCTGTTACAATCCATGTTACACTAATGTCATTCATATCCGGTAATTCCTTCCCAAGATACTCAATGTAGTTTTCTGTATCGAAATAAAGTGTACTGTCAACAAAATTTATCTTTCCTGTAGTTGAAAGCAAGTTCGCACAAAGCACAATGTTTTTTTCTGCATTGTCCGTTCCGTCAGCAAGCGCGTTAACGGAACGACTGAGCACGGTTAAGGCTTTAAGAATATCGATTTCAGGTGTTTTGGGGATGGCTTCGTCATTCACCGTTTTTACTGCCATTTGGGTATACATTTTATTACGACTCGCCTTGTTGTCGCTTGATGATCCTGCATCATATTCGGCTACTATATTATTACCAACCGGATATGGATCGCCGTCAATTTCAACAACCGTCAAAGTATTGCCGGTCTTTTTAAAAGCCTCTGAAAGTTCATTCGAGAGTGCACCATTGCAGTTAATCGATGATGAGTTCTTAGTGTTCTGAACTCCGACGGCAGTAAAGGTTGTACCGCCCTTACTGCCACAGCCTGCAAACATTGCCGCAATCATAAAAACAGAAATGATTATTGAAAGTACCTTTTTCATAATTTATTCTCCTTTGCTTTCGGTATTACCGAGTAATTTGGTAGACACATCGGAATCTGACAGCTCTCTCGCCATGTCCTCAACTGCTATTTTGCGTTGCCTCTGCGCTTCTGCTTCGCCTTCTGCCTTAAATCCATCGTGCTTTGCGTTTTCATATGCTTCGAAATCGGAAGCAATTACATCTTCCAGCTGTTGTTTTTCCGTGTCTTTTTTCAAACTTAACTGATTCAAAAGTGTCTTGATGGAAAACTTTTGTCTTGACTTCATGATTCCTTCGGGGGTATGTGTAATTGCCGTAGCAAGCAATACCGCAGCCGATGTGGCAAAATTCACAAAGCATAAAAAGAGCATAATGATAATGCCAAGCGTTTTATCAAGAACCGGAATAAACATATCAACATTGCTTTCTTGGTTCGAATACTGCTCTTGAAGTGTACTTTGCAAGACAAATTGCCACCCGTGTATACGGACAACGCACAAACATATAAATACAAACATCCATGCCATAACAGATATTATCAGAAACAATTTAACAGTAAAATCTTTGTGGTTTCTGATTTTTTCAATAGAATCGACCCAATAGCTTGGAAAGATGTCCAATATAGCACTTGCCGTAATTGTTAAAAGCAAATTCATGATCATATTGCCTTTGAGAATGGGGTTAAGAGTATAATAAACGGTCAAGCCATCGACCAATGTTGCAATACAAGCGATGATAAAAACTGTTGAACTCTTGTTCATAAAGCTCCGCTTATACCACAAACCTTGCTTTTTGAGAACCTTAATTTCGTCACCAAAAAGTTCTCTCTTTCTTGCCTTTTCTTTCATAGTGTTATTCTCCTTTTTAGCCGATCAATTCATCGATCGGAATTGTGTTTATAAAATCTTCTTCGCCGGAACAGCACTTCTGTTGGGCTTTAGCACCTGAAATGATTTTGCTCCAGAGATGAATTGACTCAACTTTATGTCTGTCGATATATTTATCGTACTTTTCAAGAGTCGCATCGATCAAAGGTTCCCTATAACCGGGTGAAGCATCGTCGATTTGCGCTTCCTTAACAAATTCACGATTACTGTTTTCGACGGCAGCAAAGTCAATTGCATCAGGATCAAGGGGCGAAACGAAACGAAAATCTTTAACATCGGCGTTAATTGTAATACTGTTATCACCAACAGTATCGTTTTGGGGCTTTGCCTTGTCGTTCTTTTTAAACATCTTCATCTTGCTCCTCCTTCATAGAAAATTTATAAATAAAAGTTCTATCAAAAACGAAATCATTAAACGGATTTGCAGTATCGTCTGCATTAATTTTTGAAAGATAAATCTCAACACCCGATTTAACCTCTTGAAGTACTGAGTTTACCAAATGAGCAAATTCTTCCTCCTTAGTTTGGAGTGTGACTACATTTTCCTTGTTAGCTTTAATTATTGAATCGCGATCAGCAACTGCTTTTTCATTTTCAGCCTGAATGCGTTTACGTTTGGTGATGGACATTGATTCGTCAACATCCACCTGAGGTGGCAGCATTTCAGCTTTCGAAGGATTCGCAAGCTCAAATTTATAACTCTTGATTAAATCAAAGTTTGCATCAATAAACTGCTCGCACATATTGTGAATAATTGATACGGTGGCTTCATAAATACTGTTGATGTTACGCTCCACCTGCTGTTCACTTTTTGAATGAACTTTTGGAAAAAGGCGCAAAAGCAAAAGCCTTCTTGAAAGTGATTTCGGGATATTTTTTCTCATTGATATAACCTCCTTTTTGTAGTGATTGCATAACCACTAACTATAAAATAGCATTAAAAATATTGTGATGTTTTTTATTGGTGAAAAAGCACCATATTTCTACCTAAGCAAAATGTTAGGGCTTGTTTCAATTTGGATATCATCAAGCAAAAGAATTTTGCTCTCAGGAATAATAATTTCACTTTTTGCAATAAGCAATTCAGAAGTTTCTGACTGTTCAATACTTGTAATTGTGTTCAAAAATTCTTTTTCGTTAAACATATTAACGACCTCCTTTGTTTCTGTACTCTTATCATAAAGCCTTTTTTAACCCATTAAAATTTTTTGGTGAAAGAAAAATCCACCTGCAAAAAGCAGATGGATTTATTCTTGTCAGTATATAAGTTATATTGTATAATAAAAGCGAGGATGTGAATAATATGGAGAATCAAAATATCAAATATAAAGATGTACCGCTTATAAAAGATGTACCGCTTATAAAAGAAATTGAAAAATGCAATGATAATATTCTCTATTACGGCGAGGGTGGTATAGGAAAAACAACGCAAATGCAACTTGCATTTAATTATTTTTCATTCAAATGCACTAATACTGTGCCTGTTTTTTTAGATGCGGATAAAGAAATTGATTTTAGAAAAGCCGACCCACTCATGAGTGCTATAGCCGGTAAATATCTTGGCTCTAATATAGAAACAGACGATATTTGGAAGCTCTTCACTAATAACTCACCAAGCTCTGCAAAAAATTACACCTACATAATATTCGTTGACGGTATAAACGAGCTTACACAAAACAATAAGGGCTATTTAATCGAAAAGATAACACATATAATTGATGAATCAAAAAACACCAGGTTTATTATATCCTCACGCATTAAAGAAAACTTAGGTTTAAGATTTAAAAATATAGCAATAAAGCCTCTTGAAAAAAAGAACATTTTAAAATATCTCGGTGAAAACTACGGAGTAAATGACAATTCCAAAAACATTAACGACTCATTAGTGGAAATTTTGCAAATTCCGCTTTATTTAAGTGTGTTCAAAAACACATATAAAGGCAGCGACTATAAACCAAATATTTATGATGAAAGCACTGTAAGAAAAGCCGATATATTGGACAGCTATATCCAAAAGATCCTCCATGAAAAGCGTAAAACTAACGCTGCCGATACTGCATTATTTGAATTTATAGTGAAATATTTTTTGCCTGCTTTAGCTTTTGAAATGGTTAAAGAAAATGTGCATGTTATCAGCATAATGGATTTTAGAAAGTTGCGTGATAATACAAAATATTTTGAAGCTTTTTGTTATGATGAAAACGCACTTGATATCTTTGAACAAAACAGCAGAAAAGCCCATAATTATATAGTTGAAAATTTTGCATTGCTTGAATCACGCAATGATGTGTATACATTTCCGCACCAAATTTGGCGTGACTATTTTTGCGCAAAACACATTATTAACTGCCTTAATGTTACTTACAGCGAGCAAATTCAAAACGACTTAGAAATCCCTATTGACAATGAAATCAGGGGTTTTGTCGGCCAGCTCATTTATACTTATGATGAAAAATTTCATTATTCAAAAGAAGAGCATTTTCCGCCTGAAAAATACGACAGAATGTGCGAATGCGATTTTGAAGCAAAAGATAATTTGGAAGATTGGGACGAATCCCCGATTGAGCATTATATGCAACAGCACAACTTAGAGCAAGAAGAACAAAACCAAATTTCTCCGTTAGTAACTCGAAATTTGATAGAGATAATGAAAAATTCGAGAAATAATCACATCACATCAAACTACAATCATTTGGATTTTAAATCGTCAAATTTTTCATTTTGTGATTTACATAATTCTACAATGATTAACTCGAAAATATATGATGCTTGTTTTTTGAAATTATCTATCTATGGAGAAATATCATCTTTGATATTTAAAGACAAAAACACCATTTATTTTTCAATAATAAATAATTCTAACACAGAAATATATGAATTGAATTTAAGAACGAATTTTATAAAAGAAATTACTAAAATCGAGCAAACCAGTAATGAAATTTATACTCCTACAATTTCACCTAATGGTAGATTTGTAGCATTTGAAAAAGGCTTCAAAATTTTTTTCTACGATTTATTTCATGAAAAAATAATCGGTGAATCTTTGAGTCTAACGTATTCAAAAAAAATTAATATTGATGATGTGCTTATACCAACAATACCGATTCCATATTTTCCAACAAAATTTTATGGAAATATACATTTTTTTAACAAAGACTGCCACATAATTTTATTCTTTAGAGAATACTACGATGAAATTGCCAACACTTTCGGTAAAGTGAAAATTGAAAAATATAATATATTGACAGGTGCGACAGAAGAATTAGATATTAATGAACCCGGCAATATAATTTCTTGTGCAATATCGCAAAATGACGAGTTGATTGCTTTTTGCTATAAAGACGGGAAAATTTTAATTTGGAACAATTTTCAAAAAAAAATCACAAATTTAATAACTGAAATTAATACTACGATAAAAAACATCACATTCATTGCAAACGAAAATATTATTTTGTGTCATGACATTGATGACCACATTTTCACTATTAATTTAGACAACAATAAATTATCAAAATACAGAAAGACACATTTTAATTTAATGTTATCACATAATAAAAAAACGGTTATTATGTTTGATGATTATTTTATAAAATTAAAATCAGTTGAAGATCTCAAAAAATGCACTACCTTATTTGAGAGTGGTGCAAATAAAAAAGCATATATGGATATAGTTAATGATTCTAAATTCATTGTTATTAATGATAATATTCTTAAAATGTATGACTTAGATAGTGGAACTCTAGTAAAAACTATTGAATTTGATTTCACAAATGAAATAAAGAATATATATTTTATCCAGGGAAATGTATATCTATTAGTTCTATATGCTAACATGACGATGGAGTTGTTTGACGTTGAAAATGGCATTAAAATAGAAAATAGTTATTTTCACAACTTAAGTACCGTAAATCATATATTTAGCTCAACTAATCGTTTAGCCATAATGGATATTAATGGAAATTTAAATTTGACAAGTGTTATCCAAAATAATATTTATTGTAGTACAATTCCAGGTTTTGATGAATCCAAATTAAAACTTGTTGATTTTGCTTCGTGCGAATCAGAAGACATTTCTTGTTTCATTTCTGATAAAATAATATTTTTAAAATTCTTCAAATCAGGGATAGTGAATTATATGCCTTTTACTTTAGAAACAACCAGTATAATTCGCCTGTCGCCTTACGGTAAATATATCGCTTTGGGTAGTGTTAATGGTGAAATAAAGTTATACTACGCATCAAATTTTAAACATATAGGAACTTTGAAAAGTCATAGCAATAAGATTTCATTTATTGAATTTTCAAAAAATGAAAAAAAACTTATAAGTTATAGTGCAAATGAAAATAATATGAACAAAAAAATCGCAATATCAGATATATATGATTTTGCTTTTGAAATTGATTTACCGTTGCCAAAAAAATATTTGAATCCTCTTATATATGAAGGCATAAATATCGATAAATTAATTCCACATAACCAAGAAGTTCTTTCGATTAAATTTACAAATAATAAATTAATTATTTTAGAAAATGATTCAGTATTAGTACTGAATTTAAACAACAAATCTTATTTTGAAATTAATGATATTCAAATAAATGTTAGTAATATGAAATTTCATAATACTTGTGGTGAATTAACAAAAGATATGCAAAATTTGCTTCTACAGAATGGTGCAATTGGTGAGCAAAATATTCAACCCAATAAATTTGATTTTGATCCTGAAATCTAAATATAGCAACATAAGTCTATAAATAAGAATAAAACATGTTGTATTTAATACTATTTTCACCAATAAAATCCAACTCCAAATTTCCTATGGTAATATTTATACAGGCTAAAGAAAGGAGAGTCGACAATAAACATTACGAAAGGAGCAAATATTGATATGGCAAGATGTCCCTATTTGGAGTACCAAAGTGGCACGGGTGGGTTCTTTTCAGAATGTGAATACATTTGCAAACTTTGCTATCAGCACATGTATGCAAGTGATTCCAAGTTGAAATACACCTGTGATGCCGAATACGGCGACAATTATAAAAATTGTCCCGTATATAAAAATTCATAATTGAAAAGCAGCGGCAAGGTATGATTAACATCCTTGCCGCTGTAATTATATATGATTTATTATTTAAGCTTTTTAATCATTTTATAATATTCGCTTGCTCGATTTTTCTCGGCAAGTTCCGCATCAAGCACCTTGGTACTTTGCAAACACTCTAACGGTTGTTTGTGCTCGGAAATAATCCTATGAATCCGTTTCATTGTTTCAGACTGCATAACATTATCAATTGCAACATCGGCAGTCGTTTGAGTATCCGGAATATAATCAAGCAGTGTATTTTCGCTGTCTTCGGAATCTTCGTAATTATAATTCAATGAAAGCACATGAAGCTTTTGGTTGTAAATATTTAAAAGCTCTAATGCCTCTTCAACTCTTCTGACGCCGTTTTCTTTCTGCTTAGGCACTTTCTTATTTGGCCAATTATTGAGTATTTTATTAATATATTCGGATTTATTATCATCGGTTATTATAACTCTGCCTTCCGATTTTTCTATTGCTTCAAGCGCTTCTTTCACACTCAGCATATCGTCTATTGTTGAAGCCGTATATTTATTTTTCGCTTCTTCGGACTTTTTTGAAACCTCGTTTTGTGAATACAAATACGCAGAAAGAAATTTTTTAAGTTCATTTTTTTGTGCCTTTTTCATTTCATTCTTTACTGCAGAACGAGCATATGTTGAAAATTTAACATCTTTTTGGGTGTCAAATTTATCAACAGCATTAAACAACCCGATAATTCCAGCTTGAATCATATCATCCTTACTGATAACGTTGCTGTTGACCTTGAAATGTTTTGCAACATCAATAATAAGACCTTTATTATTTTGAACAAGTTCATTAAACAATTGGTCGTCATACTGCTGTTGGAGTTTTTTTACGCACTCTTCATTTGAAAAATTCTTTGACATATCAATCACCTCACCTACAGTATACAGAATTAAATTTCATAGTCAATACATAGTAACACATTTCACCAGTTTTTCAAATTTTTATTTTCACCAACTTTCGTTGCAGTTTTGCATCTTGTTGTATGCTATTTGTGAAAGAGGTGATAATGTGCAGAAAATAGAAATTGATTTAGAGAATCGTATGATTACGCTTCCTAATTTTTACAGTAAATACACCGATGCATTTGTTTATTATCAAGTTGTGAAAGAAACGGATAATGAGACGGGCAATGAAAATTTCATATTTAGCTTTCATATTTTCAAGGAAGATGCTAAAATGAATTTACCGATTCTTATGAGCCGCATAACAGAAAAAGGTGATTTGGTTGCACCGATAGACTTAATAAATGTATATAAATTACACAATGAAGAACTTTATTTTATAAACAACGGTTTTACTGATTTCATAATAACAACGAATAAGCCTGAAAAAGGTCTTACATTTAAAGGCAGCGAATATTTATTAAGTCTTTTTGGAACTACATAACAAAATTGAAAAGGAACAAATATGAATTTAACTAAATATATTGGCATGTACCAATCGTTCATAAAAGATAGCCACATCCATTTAAAACAAAACACTATATCAACGCTTGAAAGCGAACCTCACTTTTACAAAACATTCACTTACGAAAATAGAGATAGAGTATTAAACACGGGTCTATTTATTTCTGTTAAAGAAATTATAAATAACGAATCCGAAATACTGGATATCTTTAAAGACTATTTTAAAAGTGCCTCCATAAATGAATCATCGTACAACAAAGTGAAATTTGATTTGGAATCTTTAATCATTGACAAATCAGTTAAGAAAAAATGTAATTTCAATGAATGTCAAGAATTAACCGTATTAGGTGTATTAAAGGGGTTCGTGATTTTCAACAATGATGAAAACTTCTTCGTTTTAGATGATGACGAACTTGAATTAGAAGTAAAAGAAATATTAAGCGATTTAGATGATAAAGGATATGTATAATGAAAATTTGGCTTGATGATATAAGACCTGCTCCAAAAGGCTATGTTCATTGTCACAGTGTTAATGAAGCAATCGAATTAATTAAAATCACAAAAGAATCGATTGAATTACTTGACTTAGATCATGATTTAGGTGACTATGCTTTTGACGGTGGTGACGGAATTAAATTGCTTGACTATCTTGCAGAGACCGAGCAATACTATCCTGTTAAGTTACACACAATGAATCCGGTTGGCAGAGAAAATATGCAACGACTTATCAATAGATATTGGAAATAAGTTAATCACTAATGATAAAAGAGGTTTGCCCTACAAATGGGGCGAACCTCTTTTGCGTGAAAATAATTTATAAATTTTTTCTAAAAACACATCAACAAAACTTGAATTTTTCTCCGTATTATAGAGGGGTATTTTTTTATAGCAAAATCAAATGTAAACAAGGTGTAAAGAATTTCGAAAAACACCCGAACAAAACTTGAATTTTTCTCCGTATAGTAGAGGGAGTTTTTTGAACGGTGTTTTTCTTTTTGTTTTTCACTCAGCAAAATATTCTCTCGAATAATTTTAAAGGAGGTTTTCGTATGCGTAAAAATTGCAGCGGTCAATTTTTTCTTTTGCCGAACAGAATTTTTGATGAACGGTTATCGCCCAACGAGTTCATTGTTTATTCTTTTCTCGTTCGGGCAAAGGACTCGGCGGGGCAAAGTTTTTGGTCGGTGCCTATGATTGCAAAAAGCTGTTCGATGTGTGCATCCACTTGCAGAAAAGTTTTGCATTCGCTGGAAAGTGCCGGGTACATAACTATCTCAAAACGATTCATTGGCGGCGAGCAAAAGAGCAATCTATACACGGTCAACAAGATTTAATGCACCGTGCTTTAGGGTTTATCGGCAAAGAATATGAAAGGCTTTGGTTTTGAAAATTTATGATTTTTGAAACGAAAATTGATGGCTTTTGAGTGGGTTTTTGAGCAAATTTCAAGCCGTCGATTTTAAAGCAGGATAAAGGGGTATGATTTTCGGGCGTTGAAATGCCCGAAAACGCCGTCCGGCAAAGCCTGTCGGCTTTTCGATTCGTAATACTTTTGCGTATGATTCCAAATTCGTATGCAGTAAGGGGTGTTTTTCGCAGAATTTCAAGGCTTTTGCGTATTCACTTGAGCGTTGCGGTATGATGATTGAAAATCAAGAAATTTTGACAACGCTGTAAGCAAAATTTGACGAGTTCGCTCAAAAATAGAGTAACTCGTCGGACTAAAACTAAAAACAGCTTACAGGAGATTTGTGCAAGCCTGTGAGCGAAATAGGAGGTTAATATGAACTACAAATTTACAATGAAAGGTACATCAAATTAAAGGAGGCAGATATAAAATCATAAACGGCGTGTTGCCTTATGGCAGCAAAAAACAAAGTAATAAACAGTACGAACAAAACGCATAATACTGTTGGAGGTGCGTCAATGGAAGATAATTCTAAAGTGATGCAAACAACATCATACGACATCAACAACAGTCATTACGAAGTGGTTCGCATATTTGATAAGAGCAGAGATATTAAATCTTTGATAGAGGAAAATATTTCTGCAAAGAATAAGGAGGTTTTTAATTGATATTCAAACCCTCCTGTGATATACTCCGTGTTGGGTATGTAATCCTTTTTTCAAGGAGGTTTCACCAATGAAAACGAACTTGAAATTAGCCGATGCATACTACAGACTATCCGTTGAGGAGGCCAACGGCGGTGAATCATCGAGTATCACAAACCAACGAAGTATCGTCAGGCAATACTGTGAGGACAACGGTATTACCATTGTAAAAGAATTTGTTGACGACGGTTTCTCAGGCTCAAACTTTGACAGACCGGGTTTTAGCCAAATGATTGCTCACCTTAAAGATGGGCTTGCAAATATGGTTATCACCAAGGACTTGTCAAGACTCGGCAGAGATATGACCGAGTCGAGCTACTATGCGGAAACCTACTTTCCCGAAAATCAAATTCATTATATTGCAATCAGCGACAACTTCGACTCGAACGAAGTTAACATTATGGCTCCGTTTCAATTTGCGATGAACGATGTTTATCTGCGAGACACCTCACGGAAAATCAAGCAAGTCATAAATCAAAAAAGGACAAAAGGCGAATACTGTGCCTGCCCTCCGTTCGGCTATATGAAAAACAAAGACGGCACGGCGCTTGAGCCTGACCCGAAAACTGCTCCGATAGTGCAAAAGATATTTGCCATGGCACATAACGGAAAATCTGCCAGAGCCATAGCAACTGCACTCACCGAAAATGGCGACATAACACCGCTGAAATACCGTGTGCTGTATCGTGATAACTTCGGTGAAAGAGGTGCTGCAAGAGCTGTTGATGAATGGAATTACACAACGGTAAAGCGAATACTTAAAAATCCGGTTTACCTTGGGCACACAATTCTCGGCAAAACAAAAAAGGCAAGTCTCAAATCAAAAAAGAAACTTGCTGTGCCGGAAGAAAATTGGTTCATCACAGAAAACACGCACACACCGCTTATTACTAAAGAGCAATTTGACCAAGCCGCCTACTTTATGGGAATGAACACAAAGAATTGGCAGGGCTACGAAAAATGCCGTTCAAGCATTTTCAACGGCTTAACCTTCTGTGCGCATTGCGGCGGTGCAATGTGTTCGTCGGGAACAGTGTATAAAGGCGAGCGAATGAAATATTGGTATCTTTCGTGCAACAATATTCCAAAGCGTTCCAAAAATCACTGCGAACACGGAGCGAGAATAAAATATACAGACTTGCTTGAAATAATAAAAGCCGACCTTAACCAGCTGATTTCTCTGTCCGACAAGGACAAAAAAGAGATTATCAAACAGGCAATTCAAAGGTCAGGACAAGTTAATATTTACGAAAATTCAGAGGACAATAAATCTGCTATCGAGGGAAGAATCGAAACAATCGACAGAATCATTATGAAACTTTACAACGACTATGCAGCGGGAACAATATCGGAAGATGTACTCAATGCAACGGCGTCGAAAATGTCCGACGAAGTTGCAAAGCTGAAAAAACAGCTATCCGAAATTGAACGCAAGCAGTCAAACGGAAACGAGATAACAAACAATTATGAAAAATTCTTTGCACTCGTAAAACAGTATGAGCATATTGATGAGCTGACGGAAGAAATCGTTCGCACCTTCATAGAGAGAATTGAAATCGAAGAAAAGGTACTGCCGGAAAATAAAAAAATCGCAGGCAAAAATGTACCTTACAAGCAAAAAATCACAATCTACTACCGATTCATCGGCAATTTTCAAGAAAATATAGTTAATAGACAAGATATAGCAAGTTAGTCGAATATCTTGCCAAAATCAGTGCATTTTAATATGTAAACATACGCACTGAGAGGTTGGTGTAAATCTCAAGCAGGGCTACAACGGCGACCTTACTTCAAAGCAAGCCGGTTCTGTCGGCGGCCAGATGGTTAAGAAAATGATTAAGGCTTATGAAGAAAGCATGAAATAAGTCGGAATAATCAAAAATTTTCACGCTTATAACAGCTGCGACAAGGCGGCAAAAAAGTATCCCATACCTATTGGTACGGGATACTTGATTTTTGTGTATACTATATAAATATTTAAAACATATTATATATATTCAGATTTTATTAGTGCAAAAATGACAAAATATTGCTACTATTTTGCCATAAAGGAATTGATAAACTCGCCGTCACTAAAGGTATAAATAACGTTATCGACAATCGTGCTTCTGACAAAGTCTGCGTTTTCGATTTCGGTCGAATATTTTTTAACAATACTTATCTTTTTATTCTTAATCTCAAAAGCGATTGCGCCGGCTTTAATTTGCTCTATACCGCTATCGTTAGCTTTGACGTACTCAAAAGGAATTGCAAAATAATTTTCTGACTTATTAACAAGAATGGCTTTATGGGTGTCTTGCGCCTCGCTCGCAGTATTTTTAATCGTTTTGCTGTCAAGCACCGTGGGCTTTTGCGGGTCAGACACGTCAAAAAGAGCAAATTTGATACCTCTTGCATAAGGATTTGAAAAATCGTTGGCAGTGCCTATACCGAGAAGCGTATCGCTGTCAATCGGGATAAGATTAGTTGAAAAGCCGCTGATTTTAACGCTTCCCTTAATAATCGGCTTTTTAGGATTGGAGAGGTCGATAACAAAAAGAGGGTCGGTATATTCAAACGTTATAACATAGGCGGTATCGCCCGAAAAGCGCACGGCATGGATATCCTCACCCTTTGCAAAATCGTCTGTTTCACCGAGCTTTTTTAAGTCTTTATCGAGCACATAAACATTACTTATCTGATTGGAATTTTTGTCATATTTAGTGGTTGCAATGCGGAAATTGCCGTTATATTCGTCCATTGAAAACTGATTATTGACAGTACCCGAAAAAGTCGCTTTGGCAATAAATTTAATATCATTTTTAAAATCAAGCTTATAAATTTCGGTATTGCAATCCGAAATATAAAAAATCTCGTTATTATCGTCATTCTTGGCAGTATCACAAGTATCAAAAACGGCATTTGCAACATAAAGATTATTTTCATTGCAATAAACGGTTGAGCCTGCACCTGCTATCGCCTTTGTTTTTGCAGTCATTTTTTGGCTTACAAGGTCAAGCTTGCTGACAATAAGATACGAAGCGGATTTAGAATTTTCGACAATGCAAATATCCTTTGGCTCAACTGCTTTTTTAGAGCCGTCAAGCGTGGTTTCGGGCAGATAATCTTTGTCTGTTTTGCACAAACGAGAGTATATTGCTTTGTTGGAAATAACCAAAAGGGAATCACTTGTGATACGAGAAGAAACGTAGCTGCCCTGCTGTTTAAACGAATGTATTTTTTTTGGATTTTTTATATCGGAAAGAGAATAGATATCAATATTTGTAAATGAATCGTAATTGCTATTGAAGCTGTCCGACTGAACAATCAAATTATTTTTATAAAGAAAAAAATCATCAATATAGTCACCGTTTTCCATATCAAAGGCTATTTCAGAAAGCTTTTTTACGTTCTTCCCGTCAGGCTCATAGATTAAAATTTTATCATTTCCATTACGGAAAGTATAAATATATTTTCCGTCATTTTTGATAATATCAGCCTCATCAACACCGCCAACCTGAACGTAGGTTTCACTGCTCGAATTATCAGCCGCATTCTCGGCGCCTTTAATCGTATCTTTAGATGTCGGAAAGCCGAAATCGCCCGAACTGTTAGATTTTTCAATGGATTTGAAATATTTTTCAATCTCATTTGCAGATGAAAATGATTTAAATTGAACGTTTTCACTTTGAATTTCTGTATCGGTCACAGGCGGAGATTGCGTATTTCTGCCAAGGGCAAAATTGAGAGAAACGGCAACAATCGCAACGCAGGCAACAAGACTTACGGCAGTTTTAAACGCTTTGGTTTTTACAAACGGTATAATCTTTTGCTTCTTATCGTCAATTGCATTTTTAACGTTCTCACCGTTAAGGCTTTCGGGTGCGGCTACATTGTCGTTATCAAATTTATTTTTGATAAAATCGAGGTCGAAATTTGCTATGACCTTGTCATATTTTTCATTTTTTTTCATATAACATCACTCCAAATAATTTCTCATTTTCGCAAGGCTTCTTGAAAGCTTTGACCTGACGCTCGACGGCTTTATGCCGACAATTTTTGAACATTCCTTACTCGTAAAGCCTGCAACAAGGCAAAGCAAAACAATGTCCTTTTCATCAGACTGAAGTTTATCAAGCGCCTGCTTAAGCTCTAATGATAAATCGCTGTGGCAATAGGAAAGAGAGGCATCGTTTTGCATTTCGGCAAGCGATGAATTCACCCTGCTTTTTGCCTGATAATCAATATATTTTGCACAGGAAGAGCGCAAAATTTTAAATATCCAAGCCGGAAAAGCCTCCGCCTTTTTAAGCTGTTTTATCCCCTGCCAAGCGCAGAGAACGCAATCCATAACGGCGTCCTCTGCGTCTGCTTCGCTCGAAAGTATATAATAGGCATAGCGATAAAGCCTGTTTTTATAAAGCTCATAAAGCTCGCAAAAAGCATTTTTATCACCCTTTTGGGCATTTTTTATAAGCTCGCTTTCTTTCATATTGCTCACCTCTTTTGACGACGTCATAAGTTAAGTATAAATTATTGCCCAAAGTGTTGCAAGATTTTTCAAAAAAACCGAATTTTTTATTGTTTATTTTACAATTTTGTAAATTTTTAAAATATTTTGAATTTGCTATTGTTATAAGGAGCGCTCTATTATATAATAGATACAATTAAGATTTTAAATAATGGATAACTATTGTTATCATTCGATATAAAGGCAGGACAAAGTGATGATTTTTTCAAGAGATATAGGAATTGATTTAGGCACGGCAAATACAGTTATTTGTGACAAAAAGGGCAGAATTATTATAAGAGAGCCGAGTGTTGTTGCAGTTGATGTAAAGACTAAAAGGGTTCTTGCAACAGGCGATGAGGCTAAGACTATGATTGGCAGAACTCCGGGTTCAATTATTGCGGTAAGGCCGCTTCAAGACGGTGTTATTGCCGATTTCGATATGACGTCGGATATGCTTAGGAGTTTCATTTACCGTTCAAGCAGGAGAAATCTTTTTACAAGGACAAGAGTTGTTGTAAGTGTTCCGAGCGGTGTAACCGAGGTTGAAAGACGTGCGGTTGAGGATGCTGTTCGCTCGGCAGGTGCACAGGACGTTGAGCTTATTGAGGAGTCGATGGCGGCAGCTATCGGCGCAGGGCTTCCTGTTTTTGAAGCAACCGGCTCTATGATAGTTGATATCGGCGGGGGCACATGCGACGTTGCGGTTATCAGCCTTGGCGGTATTGCGGCAAGCAGAAGCATTAAGGTTGGCGGCGACGCATTTGACGAGGCAATAGTAAATCATATGAAAAAAGCGCACAATCTTCTTATCGGAAAAAACACGGCTGAGGATATCAAGCTTAAAATCGGCTCTGTAAGCGAATACGACGGCGAAGGCGCAATGGACGTTAAGGGAAGAAATCTTACAGACGGTTTGCCTAAGAGCGTTGAGGTAACTTCGGCTGAAATAAGAGATGTTTTGGCAGAGCCTGTTTCTAAAATCATTGCTTCCATTAAAGAAACTCTTGAAGTTACGCTTCCGGAACTTGCGTCTGATATTATCGACAGGGGCATTTATCTTGCCGGCGGTTCAAGCCAGCTCAGAGGCTTGCCGGAGCTTATTGCAAAGGAAACAAAAATGCAGGTACATATTCCCGAAAAGCCGCTTGATTGCGTAGCTATCGGAACATCAATCAAACTCAGAAGGGCACAATAATTATGAAAGACCTTTTTAAAAGCAGTCGTTTCAAGTTAATAGTTTCAATAATTGCCTTGCTTCTTGTAGGTATGTTCATTTGTGCGGCTAACGGCCACGGTGAAACGGCGCAAAGCGGCATAGTAGGCACAATATTCACTCCTGCGCATTGGATTGCAAGCAAAATAAGCGATGGAATTGACCATATAAGCGAAAGTGCAAAGGGCAATGCTGAATACGACGCCAAAATCGATTCGCTTCAAAAGCAACTCGGCGAGCTTCAAAACCAACTTGCCGATTATAACAATCTTAAAGCGCAAAACGATTTATACAAGGACGCACTCGGCCTTAAAGAGGAACATAAGGATTTCAAATTTGCCGAAGCATCGGTTATCGGAAGGGACAGTGCAAATCCATACTGTTCGTTCACGGTAAGCAAGGGCACGTTAAACGGAGTTAAGGACGGTGCGGCTGTTCTTTACGGAAAATATCTTATCGGCGTTATAAAAAAGGCTTATCCTACCTACAGCGTTGTAAATACTATTCTCGACCCGGATTTTTCGGTTTCGGCTTACGATATTTCTACTAATGAGCTAAGCTTTGTTTCAGGCGATGCAAACCTTGCAAAGCAGGGTATTTGCAAATTTGAAAACCTTTCATCATCAAGTAAAATTTCTTACGGCTCGATTATTGCGACGGCAGGTATAAGCAAAAAAATGCCTAAGGGAATAATTATCGGAACAGTTAAAGATATCAATAATGACGATACGGACATTTCAAGCTATGCGGCTGTTGAGCCGGGTACGGATATTGAAAAGGTAACATCCGTGCTCATTCTTACAAGCTACAGCGAAAGCGAGGGCAAATAATGAGTGCAAAAAAGCAGACGGTTAAATATATCATTTACTGCCTTATTATCCTCGGTTGCGATTTGCTTCAAAATGTTCAAGGTCTTTTCCCTGAGGTTTGGGGAGCAAGGTGCTTTTTGCTTTTGCCTGTAACGATTATTCTTGCTATGGGCGAAGACGAGAAAAACGGTGCGCTCTTAGGTCTTTTTGCCGGGCTTTTATGGGATTTGACTTCGGGAGTGCACATGGGCTTTAACTGCATTTTCATTATGATTATGTGCTTTTTCTCCTGCGCACTTGTCACTTACATTGCAAGAGATATTTTTATCACAAATTTTGTTTCAATAACGGTTGCAACAGTTCTTTATGGCTTTATCTATTGGCTTTTCTTTATAATCATAAAAGGTGTAAAAGGCGGAGAAATGACGCTTGTAACATTTTACATTCCATGCGTTATTTATACGCTTGTACTCACTCCGCTTATCTATCTCATTTTAAGGCCGATTAAAAGGAAGCTTAACGAAGCACCGAAGCCAGTGATTGAGGATAAAAGAGAAATAAAATAAACGGCAATTTATTATAATCAAGGAGTACTTCATTGAAAAGTAAATATAAAAGCGGCAGGAGTGTTTTTGCGCTGATTGTGGTCTGCTTAGTTATCTTTTCATTTGCGGCAGACCTGTTTAACATTCAGGTAAAAAATAACGAATACTATGCCGCACAAAACAATACGGAAAGTAAATATGTTGTTGAGCTTGAGGCGGCAAGAGGAGAAATTGTTGACAGAAACGGTAACTCCCTTGTAACCAACAGGCAAGGCAACTCGATAATTTTAAACGCTGCATTTTTTCCCTCTCAAAAGGACAATAAGAGAAGAAACGAGATAATCTTTAATCTCATTAAGCTTTTTGAGAAGAATAAGGAGGAATACGCTCAAAATCTTCCGCTTAAAATAACAAAGAGCGGCAAGGTTAAATTCAGCGGTAAAAAAGAAGATATTGCGACGATGAAAAGTGCAGATATGCTCAATCTTCAGCCTTATGCAACTGCGCAAAACTGCTTTGACGCTATGATTGAAAAATATGAGATTGAAGGCTATGACGCTCAAACTGCGCTAAAAATCGGCAATATCAGATATGAGCTTACAAGGCTTCTTTTCTCTTACGAAAACCCTGTTACGATTGCAGATGACGTAAGCGACGAAACGGTTGCAATGATTAAAGAGGACCGAGAAACATATCTCGGTGCAGACGTAAGAATTGTTGCATACAGAGAGTATGTTGACTCAACAATTGCGCCGCACATTCTCGGCACAGTCAGGAAAATCAATGCCGAGGAATACAACGAACGCAAAGACGACGGATATAAAATTACCGACCAAATAGGCGAATCGGGTATTGAGCAGGCTTGCGAAAGCGAACTTAGGGGTACTCCGGGTGAGCTTACAATCACGATAAAAAAAGACGGCGAAATAACGCAGGAGGTCACGAAAAAGCCTATTCAGGGCAACACTGTGGTATTGACTATTGACCGTGATTTGCAGGTACTTGCGCAAAACAGGCTTCAAAGTGTGTGCAATAAGGTTAACGCTGCTTCCTCGGCAGGTGCAGTAGTGGTTGAGGACGTAAACAGCGGTGAACTTCTTGCCGCAGCCTCCTACCCTACCTACGATTTAAACGATTATTACGATAAATATGACGAGCTTATTTCTAACCCTCGTAACCCGCTTTGGTCAAGATTTGCCATGGGTACTTACGCTCCGGGTTCTACATTTAAACCTGTTGTTGCAAGTGCTTCGCTTGAAGAGGGCGCTATCAGCGCTGACACGATTTTTAACTGCGGCGGTACAATGGAATACAGAAAGCAAAAATTCAAATGTCTTCACGGAAATGCACACGGCGGTGAAAATGTAAAAACCGCACTTCGTGATTCGTGCAACATTTTCTTCTACAACTGCGCTATGAGGCTTGGAATTTCCAAAATTGACGAATATGCAACAGCCTTTGGCTTGGGCGAAAAAACAGGAGTTGAAATTGCAGAGTCCTCAGGTATTCTTGCATCTCCCGAAAACAGAGAAAATAACGGCGGAATATGGAACGCAGGTGACACACTTCAAACCGCTATCGGTCAGAGTGATAACCTTTTCACTCCTCTCCAGCTTGCAAACTACTGCTCAACAGTTGCAAACGGCGGAACAAGATATGAGCTTCACTTTGTAAAATCAATAATTTCTTCCGCTTCGGGCAATGTCAACGAAAAGACGAAATCGGTTGCTGAATCGGTAGGTTTAAGCCAAAGCACGATTAACACCGTTCATCAAGGTATGCGCCTTGTTGCTACAAACGGCGGTCCGTATTTGGTATTTTCAAATATGAAAACAAAGGTTGCCTGCAAAACAGGTACTTCTGAGGTTAAGGTAAACGGCGTTAAGAGAAACAACGGTTTTCTTATCACCTTTGCACCTTACAACCATCCCGAAATTGCGGTTTCATCAGTAGTTGAGCTTGCAGGCTCCGGCTCGGAAACGGCGGAAATGACTAAGGATATCATCAATTATTGGTATCAAAACAACACCGACGCAAAGGAAAATCAAAAAGTCGGTACGCTTTTGCCGTAAATACTCAAGTTTTTTGTAGTATTTTGGAGTATATATATAAATAATTATTGAATATATATTAATTTTGTGTTAAAATAAGCACGTATTAGATTAAAAAGACAGAAAATTAAGAAAAAGAAAATAACAAACACTTTAATTAATCATGGGGGTAAAGTATGAATATCGCATTAATTGCACACGACGCCAAAAAAGAGCTTTTAGTTCAATTTTGCATTGCATATTGCGGAATTATCAGCAGACACGATGTTTGCGCTACAGGAACAACAGGCAAGCTCGTTTCAGAAGCAACAGGTCTTAAAATCAATTGCTTTCTTGCAGGAAGCCAGGGCGGCGGACAGCAGATTGCAAGCCGCATTGCCTGCAATGAGATTGACCTTTTAATATTTTTCAGAGATCCGCTCTCACCTAAGCCGCACGAGCCGAGCGACCACGACCTTTTACGTCTTTGCGACGTTCACAACATTCCGTTTGCAACCAACATTGCAACGGCTGAGGCATTAATCAGAGGTGTTGAGAGAGGCGATTTTGAGTGGAGAGAAATTGTAAACCCAAGATATAACCAGTCAAGATAAGCGACTTTGATAAAGCGGCTAAACCGCGCCGTGTTTTAATTTAATCAACTAATATCGTAGTGCAAGGACTTTCTCTTGCCGAAATTAAATCAAATAACAGTATTTATAGAAAAGCGGCTTGAACGTAATGTTCAAGCCACTTTTGGCGCTTTTCGTTTTTTGCGAGTGGGCGGTACACACGTACAGCTCCACTCACAAGAAAACGAAATTTATCTCACTTTCTCGAAGTCTTAAGCATTACAAAAAATATACATACACATTAATAACAGGAGAACGATATGGCACTTATAACTAAAGCTATTAAAGGCACTAAGGATGTCTTGCCTAAGGACGTACACAAAAACCAATATATCGAGGCTACTGCGCTTGATATCGCTTCAAAGTTTGGATATAAAGAAATAAGAACACCTGTTTTTGAACACACGGAGCTTTTCCAAAGAGGTGTGGGCGACACGACTGACGTTGTTCAAAAGGAAATGTATACTTTTGACGACAAGGGCGGCAGGTCAATCACATTAAGACCGGAGGGCACTGCAGGCGCAGTTCGTTCATACCTTGAAAACGGACTTTGCAACGAGGCGCTTCCGCAAAAGGTTTGCTATCTCATCTCTTGCTACAGATACGAAAAACCGCAGGCAGGCAGGCTTAGAGAATTCCATCAGTTCGGTGTTGAATGTTTCGGCTCAGCCTCCCCTCTTGCAGACGCTGAAATTATTGCGCTTGCAAAATCGCTTTTTGATACACTCGGCGTTAAGGATTTAAGCCTTGAGATTAACTCAATCGGTTGTCCTACCTGCCGTGCCGAATATCACAAGGCACTCAAAAAATATTTTTCCTCTCGCAAGGACGAGCTTTGCGACACTTGCAAAAGCAGGCTTGACAGAAATCCGATGAGAATACTTGACTGCAAAAGCCCGATTTGCCACGAAATTGCCGAGGGTGCACCTGTAGTTATTGATTATCTTTGCGACGAATGTAAAGAGCATTTTGAAAATGTGCAAAAGTACCTTAAGGCTCAAAATATTGAATATACAATCAATCCGCAAATAGTAAGAGGCCTTGACTATTATACCAAAACGGTATTTGAATTTGTTTCAAACTCAATCGGTGCGCAGGGCACTGTTTGCGGCGGCGGCAGATACGACGGTCTTGTTGAAGAGCTTGGCGGTCAGCACACACCGTCACTCGGCTTTGCTATGGGAATCGAAAGGCTTATGCTTCTTATGGAAGCTCAGGGCTGCGAATTCCCTGAGGCTGAAAAGCCTGATTTATTCATTGTTGCTCTTGGCGAAAAAGCGACGCTTAAGGCTGTTGAAATTGCTAAGGATATGAGAGAAGAGGGTTTCTCGGCTTTGCTTGACCTCAACCAAAGAAGCGTAAGGGCGCAGATGAAATACGCTGACAAGCTCGGTGCTAAATTCAATGTTGTTATCGGCGATAACGAGGTTGAGGCTAAAACCGCTAAGCTTAAAAATATGCAAACGGGTGAAGAAACAGAAATTAATCTTGACACTTTTGTAAGCGGATTTTACAGCATATCGTTAAACGAGCAGCTTGCCGATTTGGAAATTAACGGTGAGGAATTTGATTTCAATTCACTTTTCGGTCTTGGCAATAAGAGCGATGAGGAATAATAATTAATTACAGATTATAAATAAATTTGTGAAAGGCATAATATAATGGAAACAATCAAGGGACTTAAAAGAACAAATTATTGCGGCGAGCTTAGAATTGAGGACGCAGGCAAGGAGGTTACCCTTTTCGGTTGGTGCCAAAGGCAGCGTGACCTCGGTAATCTTATATTTATTGATTTAAGGGACAGAACAGGTCTTGTTCAGCTTTCATTTAACGACACTACCGACAGAGAGGTTTTTGCCAAGGCGCAAAGCGTAAGAGCAGAATATGTTGTTGCCGCTGTCGGCACTGTTTGCGAGCGTGAAAGCAAAACAAACAAGATTGCAACAGGTGACATTGAAATTAACGTTAAAGAATTTCGTATCATTTCAAAGGCTGAAACACCTCCTTTTGAAATTGCAAAGAGCGAAAAGGTCGGCGACGAAACCACACTTAAGTACCGTTACTTAAACCTTAGAAACGAAAAGCTTACACAAAATATTTTAATGCGCCATAAGATTGCAAAAATTGCAAGAGAATATTTTTATGACAATGATTTCATTGAAATCGAAACTCCGATGATGATTAAGTCAACACCTGAGGGCGCAAGGGACTATGTTGTGCCGTCACGTGTTCACAACGGCAAATTCTATGCTCTTCCTCAATCTCCGCAGATTTACAAGCAGCTTTGTATGATTGCAGGCTTTGACAGATATATTCAGCTTGCTCGCTGCTTCAGAGATGAAGATTTAAGAGCAGACAGGCAGCCTGAATTTACACAAATTGACCTTGAAATGTCATTTGTTGATACAGACGATATTATGGAAATGGCAGAGGGCTTTATCAAAAAGCTTATGAAAGAAACTATCGACGTTGACATCGACTTCCCTCTCCCACGTATGACCTTTGCCGAAGCGCAGGAAAAGTACGGATCAGACAAGCCTGATACACGCTTTGGTATGCTTATTGAGGATATTACCGCTTGGGCTGAAAAGACTGATTTTGTTGTATTTAAAAACGCTGTTGAAACCGGCGGAACAGTAAGAGCAATTGTTGCCAAAAATGCCGCTTCAACATATACAAGAAAGAAGATTGACAAGCTTACCGAGCATGCAAAGGGTATCGGCGCAAAAGGTCTTGCTTATATCAGATGGGCTGACGAAGCACCTACCTGCTCATTCAACAAATTCTTAAAAGACGGTGAGCTTGACGAGCTTACAAGCGCTCTTAATGTTGAAAAGGGCGACTGCGTATTTATTGTATCGGGCAAAACAAGCGACACCCTTTCAATTCTCGGCGCACTTCGCCTTATCGTTGCCAAGGAACTTGACATTATCCCCGAAGGAAAGTGGAACTTCCTTTGGATTACTGAAATGCCATTCTTTGAATATGATGAAGAAACAGGAGAATGGCTTGCAATGCACCATCCTTTCACAATGCCTATGGAGGAATGCATTGAATATCTTGATACAGACAAGGGCAAGGTTAGAGCTAAGGCATTTGACCTTGTATTAAACGGAACGGAACTTTCTTCAGGCTCAATGAGAATTACTGACTGCGAACTTCAAAACAAAATGTTTGAGCTTCTCGGTATGGAGCAAGAAGAAATTGACGCAAAGTTTGGCTTCCTTGTTGAAGCATATAAATATGCCGCTCCGCCACACGGCGGTATGGGCATCGGTCTTGACAGGCTTGCAATGCTTATCTGCGGTGCAGACAGTTTACGTGACGTAACCGCATTCCCTAAGGTTCAAAACGCAAGTGAGCTTATGAGCGGTGCACCAAGCTACATTGACGATATTCAGCTTGACGAACTTGGAATAAACATTACAAAGGAAGAAAAAGATGAGCAGTAATTTCTTTGCAATGGTAAACAGAATGAAGCTTATCGACAGATGGGCTTTAATGAATAATTCAACTAAAGAAAACATTGCCGAACACAGCCATTCGGTTGCAGTAATCGCACACGCACTTGCATTAATCGGCAACAAGAAATTCGGCAAAAGCTATAATGCCGAGCGTGCGGCTTTGCTTGCACTTTATCACGATACTACAGAGGTCATAACAGGTGATATGCCTACTCCCGTTAAGTATTATAATGATGATATCAAAAATGTATATAAAAACATTGAGTGCATAGCAGGCAAAAGACTTCTTGATATGCTTCCCGAAGAATTCAGAAGTGATTATGAGCCGTTCTTTGAAAAAAAGGACGAGGATAAAGAGCTTTGGAAGCTTGTAAAGGCGGCTGATAAAATAAGCGCACTTATCAAATGTATTGAAGAATACAGAATGGGCAACCGTGAATTCGAAAAGGCGCTTGAGGCTCAGCAAAAGAAAATTGAAGAAATTAATCTCGACGAGGTTAAATATTTCCGTGAGCATTTTCTTGATTCGTACTATTTAACACTCGACGAGCATACAAAATAGCTATGGAAAATGCATTGATAAACGGAAAAATAAAATCAAGTAAGCAGTCAGGAGCATATAAATTTATGCTCCCGGCTGCTTTTGCTTTGCACCTTTTTGTATTCATATATTTTTTAATAAAAAAGCCCGTTCATATTGACGAGGCAATGACAATATTAAATGCAAATTCACTTGCAAAATCGGGCATGGACATTTTGGGCGAAAGGATGCCGATATATTTTGACACGTG